>Ga0209530_1000025_pt1 | contig 115754 bp, 93 predicted proteins | sample BlaSpr_A8_Ref_O1_FD_187987 | JGI IMG/M metagenome (GOLD analysis project Ga0209530, IMG submission 187987) | Forest soil microbial communities from Thunder Bay, Ontario, Canada - Black Spruce, Ontario site 2_A8_Ref_O1 (SPAdes) (version 2) | ecosystem: Environmental > Terrestrial > Soil > Boreal...
GGGTCGATCCCGGCGTCGTGCAGGATCTCCCAGACGGTGGAGGCGGCGGTCGTGATGCCGAGGACGAGGAGCTCGCCGTGAATGCGCCGGTAGCCCCAGCTCGGGTTCTCGCGTGCCAGGCGCAGGACCAGCTGGCGGATGGAGCGGACGGTGCGCGTCCGGCCTGGACGCCTGGGGCGGGACCTGGCCGCGTGGCGGCGGGCCAGCAGGTCCCGGTGCCAGCGCAGCACCGTGTCCGGGCGGATCACCAGCGGGAACCGGCCGAGGACGTCGCGTGGGAGGCGGTGCAGCAGGGCCGCTAGGAACGCCCGGTCGGCGGGGGAGAACCGCGGCCGGGTCGTGCCCAGCTGCCGTTCCAGGACGGTGATCTGGTGGCGCAGCGCCAGGATCTCGGTGTCCTTGTCCCGGTCGCTGACCGGGAGCAGCCGCAGTAACGCGAACACGCTGGTCATGCCTAGGTAGGCAAGTCGTAGCAGCACAGCCAACCATCATGCCGCAGCAAGCGGACCGTCGGAGAGCAACCAGCGCATCCAGTCCCGCGAAACCGGATAGCACTGCCACCAGGGCGGATGAGATTTTCGGCAAGCACAAGGTCGCCCGCCGCCTGGTAGGCGCCGGCGAGGTTGTTGCGGGTGGTCAGGGTTTGGGGGTGCTCGTTGCCCAGGGGACGATGCGCCACACTGCCCGAGCGGTGCCCGACGAGGGGGCTAGGCGCCGGCTGGTTGGCTTTCCCGCCTGTGTCCGGGGGTTTGACGCTCGCAGGTCGTGACCCTGTCCAGGGGAACTTGGGTGGGACGACCAGTTACAGGCGCGGCTGAAGTCGACTGCGCCGCCGTGGAAGTAGGCCCCACTGAAGTTGCCCTGGCCTCGGTAGAACTCGACACCGTGGAACTTGACTCTGCCGCTCGAGCAGATGATGGCCAGGCTCGTGCGCGATGTTGGACCGGCGGCGGACCCGGTGGTGCGACGCGTTCTCGGTGATGACCCGCGCATCCTCAGGGGATGAGCGCAGCCGGCCACGCTGACGAAGTCATGCACAGCTTGCGTCCGCTTCGTATTTAAGATAATCCTTAAATACGATTCGGTTCGCGTAACGAAGGGCTGGCTCATGGAGACTTTGGATCGGACGCTGTCCGCGCTCGCGCATCCGGTGCGGCGGCAGATCCTGGACAGCCTGATGGGCCAGTCGCGGTCGGTGACCGAGCTCGCGGAGCCGTTCGACATGTCGCTGCCGGCGGTATCCATGCACATCCGCACGCTGGAGAAGGCCGGGCTGGTGACAAGGGGCAGAGATGCGCAGTGGCGGCCTTGCAGCCTTGACGCGGCTCCGATGCGGCAGCTCGCTGATTGGCTGGAGCCGTATCGCAGGTTCTGGGAGCAGAGCCTGGACCGACTCGATGCCTATGCGCAGTCCCTGCGTGAGGAGGAGGCCGGCGATGGCGCGAACGCAGCCGACTGACAACGGCCTGCCTGACGATGGCGTGTCCGCGCTGCGCGAGCTGGTCCTTACTCGCACAGTGGCGATGGACCGGGCGCTGGTGTGGCGGCTGTGGACCGAGCCGCAGCATCTCGCGCAGTGGTGGGGGCCGCACGGCTTCACGAATCCGGAGTGCTCGATCGAGCCGCGCCCAGGCGGCCGTCTGCGTATCCGGATGCGCTCACTCGACGGTCAGGAGTACCTGAACGCCGGCATCGTTCAGGTCGCCGAACCGCCCGAACGGCTTGTCTTCACGATCGCCTTGCTGAACCCGGACGGCAGCTGTCGGCTGGAGAACCGCATCACAGTCGACCTGATCGAGCGGGGCGCGGCGACGGAGGTGACTGTGCGGGTGCAGGTTCTGCAGGCCACCACCGACGCGGGCGAGAACCTCGCCGGAATGGGCGGCGGCTGGTCGGAGAGCCTCGCGCGGCTCGCTGAGATGGCAGCGAGCGAAAGGACCGCCCGGTGAGGCGACTGGATCATGCGCACCCTTGACCGCCAGGCCACCGCCTGGATCGAGCAGACGCTGTGGCAGGCCGGCGCGCACCTGGTGGGGCGGCGCACCTACGCCGATATGGCCGCCTACTGGCCGACCTCGGCTGAGTCGCTTGCCTCGCCGATGAACGCCATCCCGAAGATCGTGTTCTCACGGTCCGGCAGCATCGCGTACGAGCCGACGACCGCGCTGCGGGACGCGACCGACGCACGGCGAAGGGCAGGGTTCCCAGTCGTAGCGCCGGCCGCTGGCTGGGCCGACACCCGGGTGCTCGGTGCCGACCTCGCCGGACAGATCGCGGCCCTGAAGGCTGAATCGGGCAAGGATCTGCTCGTCCACGGAGGCGCGTCCTTCGCCCGGAGCGTGATCAGGCTCGGACTGATCGACGAGTAACGGCTGCTGGTCCATCCGGTGGCCCTCGGTTCGGGCCTCGCGCTGTTCGACGGGACGGCGCCGTTCGATCTAGCCCTCATCGACGAGACGACGTTCCCGAGCGGAATCCAAGGTCTCGTCTACCGGCCGAAATGATGCCCTGCCGCGCTTCTAGTGACGGCTGCGCGATAAGACCAGACCCAGCGGGCCTTGTTCAGGTTGAGTCTGCCGCTGGCGTTGCTTCAGTTAAGGCGCGTGGGCATGAGGAGACTGACGGATGGTTAGGTAGCGGATCGCCAATGGAGCGATCGGCCCGACGAGGGAGAGGACGAGCTGGTCGGCACCGCGGGCGTCGATAACTTCGAGAAGAAAAATCGCGGTTGAACCCGACGGCGTCGGTTTCGTCGTTCTCAATCACGTCGAGCGCAGCGCAGTCGGCTGGCATCGCCGACGTGCACCTGCCTGGGCAGGCTCGTACAGGCTGGGTCGGGGGCGGCAGCAGGGTTCAGCGGAGGCCGGTCCACGTGCCGATCATGTACCGCAAGCTGCGCCCCGGGGAATGCCCTGCTCCAGCGACGCGCACAGGCTCATCAGGTGCACTGCGGCGGACTGGCGGTTGCGCTGGTCGGGGTTGGCGGCGTGCTGGACCGCGTACGAGTCCACCAGGTGCTGGATCAGCGTCGGGGCGGCGTGCATGTAGGCGTGGACCCGGGCCGGGCGCATCCGGGACGATCGCTCCGCAGCCGGGGCAGCTGATTTCGCGCCCGGCCGCACGATAGCGGCACTGGCCCTACTTCTGGTAGCTGATGACGATGAGCGGGATCTCGCGGCTGGTCTGGTTCTGGTGCGCGGCGGCATCGGGCCTGGTGCTGGCCAGGATGCCGAGGAGCCGGTCCCGTTCTGCGCCTGTCGCGGTGGCGGCGGTGCCATCGAAGCGTTCCACCACGCCTGCGCTGGTCGGGAGCTCGATGCTCACCTGCGGGTTCGCGGCCAGGTTGTGGTACCAGGCCGGGTGCGAGGGCGCGGCCATCGCCGAGGCCCACACGAAGATGCGGCCCGGGCCGTCAGTGAAATATGCCAGCGGCGTCGTACGAGCCAGGCCGGTCCTGGCACCGGTGGTGGTCAGCAGAACCAGGGGAATGCTGCTCAGCCTCGGGTTCGTGACCTGGCCGTTGCTCGCGCGGAATTCCTGGATGACCGAGCGGTTGAGGGACTGGGTGTCGCGGTGGGCGGGCATCGGCTTCTCCAGGGAAGGCCTTGCGTGCGCCGCGGGCCGGGATCACTGATCCTATCGGGGGATCGTGGATGGCTGGTGGCGGGCGCACGGGAAGCCGGGCGTATCGGTGCCTCAGCCCTGGCGGCGGTTGAGGTCGGCCATCATCCGCCGGCTGGCTTCCCTGACGGTGGCGAGTCCTCGTCGCGTTCTTCGATCGTGCGCCGCACGTCGAGGATCTGCTGGCTGAGCTTTCCACCTCTCCCTGGAGCACGACCACGGACGGGCGGATCTTCCAGACCACCCGGGATGGGCAATGCCGGGAAATGCGGGCTGACATGCGGCGATGCGTGAAACCGCTGTCAAGCCGTGCCGGTTGCTACCGGGCCGTTTCGGCGAATGCTGCCGGCACAGCCCGCCCTGGCCCGGGTCGGCTTGATCTGCACGGCCTTGCATGTACCCAGCATGTGGCCTGCGGGAGCCGGCGACTGCGCTGCGACGTTGCAGGTCACGGGGCATGTCACCGTTTCTCATCGGTCTCGGCGGACGGCCGTGGCGCACCGGGTCGGGCTACCACGGGCTCACGTGCGTGTTCTGGTCACCGTCACGCCAGCAGTTCCTCAGCTGGACCGACGCCCGGCCGGATTCGCTGGCAGGTTTCGAGCCACGCGCCAGGTGGCAGCAGCCTGCTCCCTGGACCGGTCTCGCGACACCGGCGGCCGCCACCGGATGCCGGCTGGCCCTCACTCACGCGCACGTCAGCCCCGACAGCCGCATTTCCGGAGTGGAGTCCACCACGTCCGCGGCTACCACACTCGGCAGCGACGAGCTGATGAGCCTGCTGCCGGTGCGATCGTCGTGGCGAGAGGTCGCCCCGACCCGGATTAAGGGTCTCAGCGACCCTGCCGACCCCATGTCCCAGTGGACAGTGCTGCGCCCGGCTCAGGGTCTGCCGGCCCGCTGGGATTCCGCCAGTCAGGTTCTTCGGTACCCCCTCCTCGACGACGACGGCGAGGTCCTCGTACTTGAGGTCTCCTGGTCCAGGCTGCAGGCTCACCTGATCGGGCGCCTGGAGGCTCTCGGCGAGAATCTTCCCGCTGGCGCCCTGGTGGTGGCACGGATCGTCCGGCGAGGCGGCTACCTAACTGGCGAGCCGCTCAGCTTGGTGCTGCCCGGCCGGGCCATCCGCCCGGTCGACGCCCTTGACTTTGATGATGGACCGGAACGCCGTCCGTCCGCGCTGGTCGAAGGCCTGCTCAAGTCGAGCACTCCTGACCGGCCCGTCCCGGACACCGACGAGCCGCCGCCGGTGGTGCCAGTGCCGCTTGCTGATCTTCGCGCGCTGATCGAAGCAGAAGCGCAGCGCGGCTGCGCCGGCGTTGCGCCCGGCGTCATCCACCACCGGATTTCCCGAGTGCACCGCAGCCTTCGTGACGTGGGCATGTCCATTTTCGCCGACCCGGCTCCAGCCGTCAGCCCGTCCGAAGCCCTTCTCCGATCTCTTTTCCTCGTGCAACAAGTCGAGCAGGCTCTGTTACGGAGAATCCGGCGGATCCTGGCGTGACCGCCGCTTGGTCGCTTCCCTGTCGTTCGCCAGCGCAGTACCCGCCATGGCATCGGTCACCGGATACGCATCTGGGGCGGGCGCGACATTCGCGGCCGCGTATTCCCAGGCCAGTTTGCAGATGATGGCCGACTTTACCGGGTGTTCAAGGCCGTTCACGGTGGTCGCCGATGGCCAGTACACCGATGGAAACTGGTGGGTCACCCTGCAAGCGAACTGCACGGGTTACAGCTGAGTCCGCTGCTCTGCCAATTGAGCCGCCTTCAGGAAGAGCCTGGCAGCCAAGCCAGGTTGAGCGGGCCTTGGAGGAGTGATTCGGGGATTTCCAGGAGGTCAGTCACATCGTCTGCCCGGTGGGCCAGGCGCCGGCAGATCTCGTCTCCTTGTTCAGGCATCGACAGCACTTCTTCCGCGGTGAGTCGCCGTTGGGCGAGGTACCACCCGGCGTGGGGGATCGCATGCTCCAGGCAGTGCAGCTGGTACAGCTCGGCGAGCAATGAGCGAATGGCCTCTGGGACGGCGGGAGCCTGCCATTCCTCGCACAGGACCTCAGCGGTGGTACGCGCGGTGTGGGCTTCGGCGAACCGCAGCGCGAGTTCGGTTCGGTCGTTCCAGGCGTCGAACGGAGTGCCGCCGTTCGACGCCGCCGTCCGCAGGCCGGCGGTGAGTTCGGCGTGCAGGAGACGCTCGCGGACGCGGAACAGCCGCACCCAGCCGTCCGGGGCGGACCCGTCATCAGGCGGGGAGTAGTCCTGGCCGTTAACCATCGCCCAGGCGGCTTCCAGCTTCAGCAGCCGGCTGTCGCCACCAGCGGACTGGAAGGCCAGGGTCAGCGCCTGGTAGTCGATCAGCCGGCCTTCCGAGAAGAAACCGAGGGCGCCGGATGCCGATCGGCAGCGAGCCACAGTCTCGTCGGCGAGGACGCCAGCGGTGACCTTGGCGAGGGCCAGCTCGCGCATGACCCTGGCCGAGGGACCGGCGCCGTGGCCGCCTCCCGGTGGTATATGCCATGCGGGCTCGGTCGCGCGGTAAGCGATGGCGGTTGCCGCCAGCGCGCCGGCCGTCGCGCCGAACAGCAGGCGCTGCTGGTTGAGGTGCCCGATGGCCGGGAGTTCGCCGGCGAACCTGTCGAAGGTTTTGCGGCGGCGAGCGTAGGGCAGCGCGAGGGCGGCGCTTGCCCGGGCTACCGCCGCCAGGGCCGCGGTGACCGCGCCCCAGGCGAAGCGGCTCATGCTGAGGCTGCGCCGGGTGCGGGCGTCGGGTCCGCCCAGGGGGTCATGGAAGGAGCCGCCTTCCCCGATGGACGCGCCGTCGCTGAGCCATCGGCTGTAGGGCACCCGGACCTGGTCGAAGCGGACGGTCGCGTAGTCCATCGTCAGCAGCGGGGTTTGCCGGCGCGGCTCGATCCTGACACCCGGGCACGGCCCGTTCTCCTCACGCAGGGCGACGAGGAAAAGCGCTGTTCCGCGGTCCATCCCGCCGGTTAGCAGCCGCGCGCTGACCACGCCGAGCCTGGGGACGCCGTCCAGACCCACACTGGCCGGGTGCTTGACCGCCTCGGCGGCAGGCGTGTGCAAAACGAACTCGCGGGCGGCCGGATCGTAGCGCGCTTCGGTGCGTATGGCGGAACTGCTGTTGCCGTGGCCCAGTTCGTTCATCAGCGGAGCGCCGATCCATCGTGCTGAGGCGAGCGCGGCCACGTCCGCGTCGTCGGCTCCGTAGTCGATCGCGGGGCCGATCGTCATGCAGTGGTGCAGGAACATCGCGTGGAACAGGCGAGGGTCAGTCACCGCGCTCAGTTCGAGCAGGGTGCGCAACTTGACGTGGTCTGCCAGCAACGGTCCGTCGTCGCCGAGCTTTCCGTGCAGATGGCGCAGTCCCGCGTAGGGCGCGGCGAGTCGTGACCGGTCGATGACCGGCTCGGGCGGGGCGAGGAGCGGGTCGGTGAACAGGTTGACGAGGTCGCTGTAGGAGTCGGTGCTCATGGCCGTTCGTTCCTTTCCGGCCTGTCCGGCCAGCGGCTGATCGCGTCGGCCAGCGTGGCCGCGTGCTCGGTCAGCATGGTGAAGTGGTCGCCGGGAACGTCGACTCTGGTGTGTGGCAGCCGCCATTCGTGCGCCGTCACATCGGGAACCAGTTCCCGTGCACGCAGCACGAGGGTCTGAGTGCGGATCGCCTCAGGCTGCCAGCTAGTGAGCAGCCGCAGGTAGCCGCCGGCGGCGGTGAGCCGGCGGGTGCCGACGCCGGACACCGCGAGGGCCTGCCTGGTAATGGCGGTATCGCTCAGCAGCCGTGGCAGCAGCCTGGTCCACAACGCGGTATCGGGCCAGTAACTATCAAGCAGGATCAGTCCGTCCGCGGGCCGGCCGAGTTCTTCAAGCCGGGCGGCGACGGCGTGGGCGACCAGACCGCCGGATGAGTGCCCGCACAGCAGGAACGGTGCCGCACCGATATGCCGGTCCAGCGCGGCGGTGTGCGTGGCGGTGAGGGCCTCGAGGTCGTGCGGGAGCGGCTGGTCCGCCATGAACCCGGGCTGGGGCAGCACGAGCACCCGGCGGATGCCGTGCAGGGAGTCCGCGAGACGGCTGTACTCGTGCGGTCCGGAAGCGGGCAGCAAGGACGGGAAGCAGACCAGGATGGGGCCGCTGCCCGCCGGGCCGAGGCGGACCGGGTCGGGTACGTGCTCCGCGGCGGCGTCGGCCGTGAAGGTCGGGCGGAGCCGGGAAGCGGCGCTGATCAGCTCGATGGCGGCGTCGCCGTGTCCGGTCTGGCACGCGTATCTGTAGAGGGTCTCGAGCGTGCCAGGAAGCTCGTCCGTGGTCAACGGCTCGTGCGGTGGCGCATTCCCGTCGGCCCGGTGACGGTCGCGTAGCAGGCGCCACAGGTAGGCGGTGAGGGCGCGGGGTGTGCCGTGGTCGAGGACGGCAGTGGCCGGCACCGGCACGCCGAGCGCGCGGGCGAGCCGTGTGCTCAGTTCGACAGCGGCCAGCGAGGAGGCCCCCAGCGCGGCGAACGCCTCGTCGGCGTCGATATCGGTGCGGTCACCGTGTCCGAGGACGAGAGCGGTGTGGCCGAGGACCAAGGCGAGCAGTTCCGCCTCGTCCGCCACGGCCGTCGCTGACTGGTCAGCCGGCCACTCAGGCGAGGCGGGCGCGGGAGCTTCCGGCCGTGACGTCCCCCGACCCGGCGACAGCCAGTAACGTTCCCGTTGGAACGGATAGCAGGGAAGCTCGACCTGGCCGGACGGACGGCTGGTGAACGCCGCTCGCCAGGAAACCGGCACTCCGCTGGTGTAGGCCTCCGCTACCGAGAGCAGGAAGCGCCGCCGATCGCCCGCACCGCGTCGCAGCGTTCCGACCGCCGTGACCGTCCGGCCTGCCGCGTCGGCGGTCTCCAGGATCGGCTGAATCAGGACCGGGTGCGGACTGATCTCGATGAAGGTGGCGTGGCCTGCTTCCAGCAGGGCGTGGATCGCTGTCTGGAACTGCACGGGCTGTCGAAGGTTCTGGTACCAGTACCGCGCGGTCAGCTCGGCGGGGTCGAGCGGACCGGGGACGACTGTCGAGAAGAACGGCACCCGTGCGGCCTGCTGCGGGTGTATCCCGTCGAGGCTCCGCAAGAGGCGATCCTCGATACCTGCCACCTCGGCCCGATGCGAGGCGTAGTCGACGGCCAGGGTGCTCGTGTGAACACCGCGTTTGCCAAGATCGTCCAACAGCGCGGCCACCGCGTCTGCGCCGCCGGATACCACGGTCGAGCGCGGGCCGTTGTCCACCGCTAGGGACAGCCGGTCTCCGAACACGGGCAGGTGGCGGGCGAGTTCCTCGCGGGACAGGCCGACGGCCGCCATCCGGCCGCCGGCCAGCTCACTGACCGCGGCCGCCCGGCCCGCGACCACCTGGGCCGCGTCTTCCAGTGACAGTGCCCCGGATACGCAGGCGGCCGCGATCTCGCCCTGGCTGTGCCCGATCACCGCGTCCGGACGCACGCCGAGCGAGCCCCAAAGTCCGGCGAGCGCGACCATGACGGCGAACAGCGAGCACTGTGTCACCTCATCCCTGTCCAGCGGCGGCTGGCCGGCCGTCCCGCGCAGGACCTGGGAGACGGAAAAGTCGATGTGCGGGGCGAGCGCTTGCTCGCACGCTGCCAGGGTGCGTGCGAATACCTCGGATTCGTCGAGCAAGTCCGCCGCCATCCCGGCCCACTGCGTGCCCTGACCGGGGAAGACAAAGACCGTCCGGCCCGTCGGCCGCGCCGTGCCGATGACCGTGTCCTCCGACGGGCTGCCATCGACGACCGTACGCAGACTCGCACGCAGGCCGTCCGAGTCGCTGGCGACAATCACAGCGCGGTGGTTGAACTCCGCCCGGCTAGTGGCCAGGGCCCTGCCCGCCTGACGCGGGTCAGCCGCTTCCACGACCGGCGCCAGCCTAGTCGCGAGTGCGCGCAGGGCGGCTGCGCTGCGAGCGGAGAACACCCACGGCACCGGCCACTCGCCGGCCGGCTCTGGATCGGCGCGTGGCTCCGGGTCGGCGGGCGGCTCCTGAAGGACGACGTGGGCGTTGGTGCCGCTGATCCCGAAGGCTGAGACCCCGGCACATCTGATGCCGTCGCCGCGCGACCAGCGTCTGGGCCGCGTCAGCAGCCGCACCGGCCCGGCGGAGTCCGCGACCAGGGGTGCGCAGGGCAGGTCGGCGTGCAGCGTGCGCGGCAGCACTCCATATCGCAGCGCCAGGATCATCTTGATGACTCCGGAGACGCCGGCGGCGGCCTGGGTGTGGCCGACGTTCGACTTGACCGATCCCAGCCACAGCGGCCGCGCTGCGTCGCGGTCTTCGCCGTAGACCGTGCGCAGCGCCTCCGCCTCGATCTGGTCACCCAGCGGGGTGCCCGTCCCGTGCGCCTCGACCACATCGACCTGATGAGCACCCAGGCCGGCATCGGCCAGCGCCAGCCTGAGCACCTGCTGCTGAGCCAGGCCGCGCGGCGCCGTCAACCCGTTGCTCTCCCCGTCCTGGTTCACCGCTGAGCCGGCGACCACCGCGAGGACCGGATGCCCATTTCGCCGGGCATCGGCCAGGCGCTCCAGCACCAGGACGCCAACGCCCTCTCCCCACGCGGCGCCGTCTGCCCCTGCCGCAAACGCCTTGCAGTGGCCGTCGGGTGCGAGGGCGCCCATGCGGCTGAAATCCACGAACGACGCCGGGGTGGCCATCACCGTGGCGCCCCCGGCGAGGGCCAGGGAACACTCGCCACGTCGCAGGCTCTGCACGGCGAGGTGCAGCGCGACCAGGGAAGAGGAGCAGGCGGTGTCGACGGTGAGGGCGGGCCCGGTTAGACCGAGCGTGTAGGAGATCCGGCCAGAGGCGACACTCGCCGCGTTTCCGGTCATCAGCAGGCCGTCGAAGGCTTCGGGTGCCTCGGTGACCCTGGGTGCGTAGTCGGAGGCCATCTGGCCAATGAACACCCCGGTGCTGGAGTCTCGCAGTGAGGTGGGATCGATGCCGGTCCGTTCCAGCGCCTCCCAGGCAGTCTCAAGCAGCAACCGCTGCTGCGGGTCCATCGCCATTGCCTCACGAGGCGAGATGCCGAAGAAACTGGCGTCGAACTCGGCCGGGCTGGCGAGGAAGTGGCCGGTGTGGGTGCTGGAACGTCCGGGGCGATTGGGGTCCCGATGGCGCAGGCGGCCGAGGTCCCAGCCGCGGTCGGCGGGGAATGGACCGGCCGTGTCCCTGCCTTCGGCCAGTGCTTGCCACAGGTCTTCGGGGGAGTCAATACCGCCGGGCAGCCGACAGCTCATTCCGGTGATGACGATCGGATTCTCACCTGGCCCCGCCGAGGCGGGCAGCTTCGCCGGCCGCTGGGTGGCGGGGTCCGGCTGGTCCGCGGACGCCCCGGCGGCCAGCAGCACCAGATGGCGGGCCAGCGCTGCGGGCGTCGGGTGATCGAAGACCACGGTGGTCGGCAGGCGCAGCCCTGTCGCCGAGGACAATTCCAGGGCCAGGCTCACGGCGCCGAGCGAGTTCACGCCCAGCTCCCGGAAGGTCAGCTCCGACGTGTCGTTCGCGGCGGCTACGGCCGGGACCAGTCGCGCGAGCCGCTCGTGTACCAGCCCCAGTGACGTGACGTGCCGTTGGGGCTCGGGCTCGCTCATGAGCTGCTCGCGCCACCGCCCGGACTCCGATCGCGGCTGCCCGCTGTCGCGGGAGACCAGCTCGGCTAGCTGGCCGCGAGCGATCTTGCCACTGGGTGTGAGCGGCAGCTCATCGACGAGGATGAGCTCGAGCGGCAGCTTGTAATCCGCGACGCCCTTCGCCGCGAGGTGAGCGCGGATCGTGGACAGCTTCATGTCGGCACCTGGGCGCAGAGTGGCGATCAGGCACGGGTACTGCCCAAGCCTGTCGTCCGGACGGCCCGCGACGGCCGCCGCGGCGAGCTGGGGCAGATCGCTGACCAGACCTTCGATCTCCGTGGCACTCAGCTTCAGTCCGCCCACGTTGATCACTTCGGCCTCGCGCCCGTTGAGGCTGAAGGTACCGTCAGCGTTGCGAGTCGCCAGATCTCCGGTGCGGAGCCAGCCGTCCTCCGTGACGGCTGCTCGAGTGCGCTCGGGTTCGCCCAGGTAGCCCCGGAACAAGTGCGGCCCGCGGTACTGCAGTTCCCCCATCTGGCCATCTGGGCAGACGCGACCGGCTTCATCCGCTACCCGCGCGCTATTGCCCGAGACGGGACGGCCGACGCTGGCAACGGCGACCTCGGGTGGATCCTCGGGGCGGGTCACCATCCCGGCCCCGATTTCGGACATCCCCCACTGGACGATGGTCACGGCACCGGTGAGCCGCCGCACAGCGGACACCAGCGAGCCGGGCACCGCCGCACCGCCCGTCCGCACCTCTCGCAGCCGCAGGCGTCCGGCTGCGGGGTCGGCGTGCAGCCTCTGTGCCAGGTCATGCAGCTGGGCTGGTACCGCGAACAGCACGCTCGCGGCGGTGCGCTCGGCGAGGGCACGGAAAACATCGACGTCCCAGCGCGGCAGGAGAGCCTGGCTGCTCCCGGTAAGCAGGGAAAGATGTACGGACAGGAGCCCGAACAGATGGGTGAACGGGCTGGCGCTGACGATGATGTCGTCAGGGCGAGCCCGGCCGTCCAGGGCCACTTGCGCGGCGTTCGCCAGCAGCGTGCCGTGCTCATGCAGGCAGAGTTTGGGCTGTCCGGAAACAGTGCCCGACGACGGCAACAGAACGAACGGCAGTTCAGGCGCCAGGCTGACCCGTTGGGGGGAGCCGCCCCGGTGATCACGAACCAGGTCAGCGAACTCGCTTATGCCAGAACCCGGTTGGGAGGCGGTCAGCTCCTGCCCGGTCTCGCCGACGGTCAGTACTCGCGTCAGTGAGGGAACACGGCGGAGCAGCCGGCTGCCCAGGGGAACCGCCTGGGCGGTCTGGCGTGCGGCGGGCAGGACCAGCAGCCGGGCCTGCGCGCGTTGCAGCAGCGCGAGCAGATCCCGTTCTCCGTAGGCCATGTGGAGTGGCAGCAGGACCGCGCCCAACTCGGCGACGGCGACGTGGGTGAGCAGGAACTGCCAGGAGTTCGGCAAGTGGACGGCGACGACGTCGCCCATGCCGATGCCCAGTTCCTGCAGTCCGGTCGCCAGCGCGCGGGATTCGGCCCGCCACTCGGTCCAGGTTCTCGGCTCGCCGTGCCCCAGGACGACCGGGGCGTCACCGAAGGCATCGACAGCGGCGTCGAAGACCTCCGCCAAGGTCCGGCCACTATCCGGATCTGGCAGTTCGGGGACGTCCATCAGATAGTCATCGATCGATATCGCCATCGCAGTGATCCTCGATACAGTCGCGGTCGAATTCCGGCTGCAGAGTCATCTTTTGGCACTGCCGACACCGGCGGACAACACTCCTAAGTACGGAGGGACTCATCGATAGGGATTGCGCCAAATCGCTAAGTGATCTTTATCACGGTTACCCGCATCCAGCCGTTCCCGCCGTGCCACGCGGTCACCCGGCTCGGGATCTCGCGGCCTGCGGGGACGCGGATGATCATGATGCTGTACGGCGGCTGGGCCTAGGACAGGACTGCGAGCGGGATGGGCAACACCGGACAGGAAAGCCAGTCGCAGTCTGGTCTCGTCCTCGGTATCGGGGGCTGCGGTAAGGATCACGATCTTCAGCTCTGCGTCGCCGTCGGTCAGGACGTCGCGGTCCGCCGCGATCGGTCCGACTGCAGGGTGCTCGACGATCTTGTGGTCCTCCCGGTGTGCGCTGACCCCGCCGGAGGCCCACAGCTCGGCGGTGGTACCGCTGCTCCTGTCGTTCACTCACCGCAGATTCGCTCACTCGCCTGCTGGACGAGGCGGCTATCCGCGACGCGACCGCCCGCTTCGCCGATGCCGCAGCCAGCGGCGACTACGACGGCTTCCGCGCGTTGTGGGCCGGCGACGCCGAGTGGGTGATCGGAGGCGCCGAAGGCCAGCCCTTCGAGAGGCACGCCAAGGGGATAGATGACATCGTGTCGATGTTCCGCAGTCTCCGGGACGAGAGAGAGTACTTCGTTCAGCTCGCGGTGCAGGGCTCCATCGAGATCAACGGCGATGACGCCACAGCCCGCTGTGTGTGCCACGAGGCCGCGCGCGGGCCTGGAGAGAGCTACTACAGAAACAACGGCGTATGGTCTGACCGCCTGCGGCGCTCGGACAATGGCTGGGTGTTTACGAGCCGTACCTACCGGTACCTGTGGCTCGACCTCTCCCCCTTTTCCGGAGACATCTTCCCGGGCTGAACTCGCCCGAAGCCAGCAGTCGCAGGTGACATTCGACGCGAATCCGCGGTAGAGAGTGCCACGCGACCTGGTGCCTGCCGACATGGCTCGAGCGCCGCCACAATGGCGATGACCACCCCCACAACCCGCACCCTGCTGGGCTCGGAAACCTTGATTTGGGTGTCTGGCGGGGCTGAGCGGGAGAACCCGGCCCGGACCGCCGCGCAGGTTGGCGTCCGAGGGGACCAGGTCAGCTGCCGGCTGGGGCCGGCTTTGGGCCACTCGAGCGCAGGGTGCCGAGCTTGCTCAGCAGGCCGAACCAGAACTGGGCGCCAGGGATTAGCGCGATGATCATGATAAGGAAGCCTGCGAGCACCAGCGCGAGCTGCCAGCCCGAGTTACCGTGACGGCTGAAGATCCCGCGCTGGTCCAGCCAGCCGCACCGCGCACCTGGCTCGGCGCAGTCGCGGACCGTACCCCAGCCGATCGGCAGGCCAGCCGTCGCCGCGGCCGATATCTGCGCCTGAAGGTTGGCCAGGCATTCCTGCTGGCCCTCGGTGGCGGGACAGCTGGTGCCCTTCGCCGCCACGGCGCTGATTGCTGTGCTGACGGCACTCTGGTTGTACAGCGTTCGCCCGATGGTGAGTGCGTTGATGTTGAGCAGGACAACGAGGATCAGCCCGACCGCGAACGTGATTTTCGCGGCGTACCGCTTGTACCAGCCGGACACGCGGTCCATGTGGTCGTCGTACCACTGCTCAACGGAAGTGCGGAACTTGCCGGCGTCTTCTCCCGCGTTCTTTGCCAGGGCCTGCAGCGATGGCTTGAACGCCGATAGCTCTTGAGGCAGCGCGTTGACCCCTCGCTGAATGTCGGTCATTGTCGCCTGGCCGCTTGCGCCAGGGACCACTAGATCGATGACAGCCTCAGCGAATGACCTCGCGGGAATGTAGGAGGGGAGGCTCCTGCGCTGGCTCCACAGTGTCCCCGCCTTCTCCGATGTCATCTTGGGCAGACGGCCCGTCGTACCGGTTGCCGCGAGCGTGAGCTTCCGGCTGGAGATCTGCCCGGCCATACCCTGGCTTCGCAGGATCGGGCCGCCGAGCAGCGCACCAGTCGCCGATAGCGTGCTCACGGATACCGGCTTGATCGGCGGGGCCGGCACTCCGGGCACCTCGGCAGGAGAAAGCTCCGCAGGAGCAGGCTCAGCGAGGGGCACCAATCCGCGTGAGATCATGCCTTGCACGAACTGGTAGTCCTGGCCGGCCTGGCCCAAGACGGTGCTTGCCCCGCCGCCGTCAACGAGCTCACGGAGGCCGCTGAGAAGATACGCCCCGCGTAGCCCGATAAAGCGTGCGATCAATTCCGTGACCGCGGAGGCAAGCGCGGCGGTTACGCCGAACACGAAGGTCAGCCCGATGGCCAGATCGATGATCCCTGAACTCAGCACTGCCAGCCCCCTCGGGCACGCTCTCACTGCACCTGCCGCCGATCGTCCTACTTTCATCCCGATTGTGAAGCACATTCCGCGAAGGTTCTTCACAATAAAGTCAAAATGAGACATGTCCTCCATGGGCGGCGGCGGCATTCGCTACGACCGTGACGGGAAGGCCGCAGATGGCCGATTCCGTCGCGGCGTGCCGCTTCGCTGCCTGACCGGATGGAGTGCCTGAGCGCCCGGTTCTGTGCGACCGCCGCAGAGTGCGGGGATAATAGAGGGACTTGAGCCCCGAACCCGCGGATTGATAGTCCGCTGCTCGCATGCTGGGCTGTCCTGGAGCTAGACCAGGCTGGTCTGGAGCGCGAGCCTGGTGAGGTCGGCGCGGCGGCGGCACCCTGTCTTGTCCCGGATGCGGTCCAGGTGAGAGCGGACGGTGTAGACGCTGAGGTACAGCTGCGCGGCGATCTGGGCATCGGTGTGACCGTGCGCGACCATGACGACCAGCTCCTGCTCCCTGGCGCTCAGCGTCGGGCGCGCCGCGGCCTGCGCCGGCTGGCTGGTGTCTTCGGTAACCAGCAGCGCGTATTCGACCGCCGCCGCCAGGGTCATCTGCGCGCCGCGCTCCTGCGCCGCGCTGAAAGGGTCAGGGCCTAGCGCCCGCTGGGCTTTGTCCAGCTCCTGCTGCCGGCGCCGCGTATCTTCGGGAAGATCGTGCATGCCGCCGCGGTTCATGACGGCGGCGCGTGCCGCCCAGACGGTAACGGCTTCGGCAGGTTTGCGCGCCAGCACGCGCACATGGCCGCAGCGTTCAAGGGCATCGACCAGCAGCGGGGTCCCGGTCAGCCTGCCGAGTTCGATCGCGTCGCGGACGTGCGCCGTGGCCTCGGCCAGCCGGCCCGCTTGCAGGTCGAGGCGCGCCAGGTGCTGAAGGATGTCAGATTGCGTGCCGAGGTCGCCGGCCTGGCGCGCCAGCTCCAGTCCTCGCGCGCACTGCCGCGCCGCCTCCTCCAGCTCACCGGCCTCGATCAGTGCCCAGGCCAAGCCGGCGCAGCACCTCCTGACCAGGATGCCTGGGATACTGGCCGGGTCGATCTGCTGGGTCAGCCGAAACCAGGCCAGGCTCGCCGCGTACTCACCGGAGAACAGCGCCGCGCACCCGAGTACCCAGAGCGCGTGCGTCTCGCCGACCGGGTCACCGATCTCCCTGGACAGCTTCAGCCCGGCGCTGGCCTCTTCCCCGCCTTCCGGGATGCGGCCGATGTTCAAGGTCGCGACCGCCAGCGTGGCCATGGTGCGGGCAAGCAGCCGCGACGGCGGCCGCATGAGCAGGGCGTCCTTGGCTGCGGTGAAATGGCCTATGAGGGCGCTCAAATTAGAGGGCCCGGCGAGGCGGCCGAGCCAGAACTGAGCCGCGCACCACTCCTCCTCGCCCGGGACGGCATGACTGGCCGCGGCTGCGAGCAGGTCATAGCCGGCCGCGTACGGTCCGCGTAGCTGCCACCAGGGAGCGAGCGCGATGGCTAGCCGCAGCGCCAAGGGCTTGTCGTGCTCCAGTGCCCAGGCCAGGCTCTTGTGCACGGTGGCGTCCTCCGCGTCGAGCAGCCGGATAGCGGCCAGCTCGCCGGTGCTGGTCTCCAGCTGGACGGCGGCCTCCTGCGCCGCCCGCAGCGCGTATCCGGCCAGCGCCGCCTCGGCGGCTGGCTGCTCGCCGGCCTCGCTCAGCTGGTCGGCTCCGTAGGCGCGCAGGGTTTCCAGCAGCGCGTAACGGGCCCGCCCGTCGGGTCCGGCCTGCGGCGGCACCACCAGCGAGCAGTCCACCAGGTGCAGCACCGCGGGCCCGGCGTCACGCCCGGCCACCGCATCGGCGGCTCGCAGGGTGAACGGGCACGGGAATACCGACAGCTTCCGGAACACCGCGCGTTCGGGTTCGCTGAGCAGCTGGTAACTCCACTGCGCCGCGGCGGCCAGTGACCAGTGCCGCCCGGTCGCGAGCCGGTCGCCGCCGGTCAGCAGCCGGAGCCGGTCATCGAGCACGGTGAGGAGCTGCTCCAGGCCCAGTGCGTCGACCCGGGCGGCTGCCAGCTCGATCGCCAGCGGCATGCCGTCCAGCCGCGTCACGAGGCTGGCTGCTAGCGGACTGGACGCCGCGTCCATCCTGAAGCGGGGGTCGGCCCGCCGGGCCCGCTCAGCGAATAGCAGCACCGATTCCGAGCCGCCGGCATCACCGGGCTGCGGCAGCGTCAGCGGTCCGAGGCGGTAGCGGGCCTCTCCTGCCACCCGCAGCGGCTCCCGGCTCGTGGTCAGTACGCGGACATCATCGGCGACCGATAGCAGCCTCGCGCAGAACTCCGCTGCGGCTGTCAGCAGATGCTCGCAGTTATCCAGCACCAGCAGTAGCTGGCGCGATGCCAGCATGTCCGCGAGGGTTTCCGTCGTCGGCGCTGCCGGCGGAAGCTGCAGTCCCAGTGCCCCGGCGACGGTGACCGGCAGTAGCGCCGGATCTCGCAAGCCGGCCAGCTCTGCCAGCCATACCCCGTCGGCGAACTCGCTCTGTACCTTGCGGGCTAGTGCGGCGGCGAGGCGTGTCTTGCCGACGCCGCCGGGCCCCGTCACCGTGACCAGGCGGTAGTCGGCCAGCAGCCTGGTCAGCTCACTACTGTCGCCGACGCGGCCGACGAAGCTGGTCAGCGCCGCCGGGAACCCGTGCAAGCCCGCCGCGGCGGCGGGCTCCACGAGCGACATGCCCATAGCGTATGACCCAGCGGGCCGGGAATTCCATCTCTGAAGGAAGGATGGAATTCCCGGCCCGATAAGTCATAGGAACGGGCAGCTAGGAGGTGATCGCTGCATTCAGTATGTAAAGGATGCCGCCATAGAAATTGGCGCAGACGTCGATCCCCGCTGCCACCATCCCGGGAATGGGGACGCCGTCGACGACCAGCTGCATCTGCGGTGACATCAGGATCTTGCCGGCGTTCGGCAGGGAGGTGAGCAGCCCCGCCGCCGATCCCGCCCAGCCTTGCGCGCGAAGCCTGAACCAGGCCACGACCTGCAGGACGAGCTGGACTACCCCAAGGACCGTAAGGCAGAGCGGTCCCGCGTTCCGCCACAGTGCCTGCACGACCGTCTCCGCGAAGCGCACGGCGATCAGGTCGAGGATCCACTGCAGGTTGCCGATGACCCACAGCCAGTTTGCCTGGCCCGTGACGGTAGTGCAGTCCAGGTTGGCGCCGCTCGGCGCGAAGGTCAGCACGCAGGCGGATACCTGGGCCATGGTTTCGGTCACGACGTACAGCCACTCCCAGATCACCTCGGGCTTGCCTGACCACCACCGGTCGCGCCATTCGGCGGGGCACTGCGCCAGCGGCGCCTCCCCGCCCGACGGAAGCGTCCACAGCACCAGTCCGACATCTACCTGCGCTTCGAAGAAGCCCGAGGCGACGTAGCTGATGCCGGAGAGGATACCGCCGAGCCGCTGGATGATCTCCCACGTCGTGACCGACGCGTCCGTGCCCGTCACGGCACCGACCTCGACGGCAGCGGGGTCGCTGCCGAGGGCAGGAGGCGCGGTGTACGCGGCCATGATGGCGTCGAGGGTTGCCTGGTCAGGAACCGGCGCCTCGCCGAACAATGCCTTGCAGGTGAGCGTGACGGGCACTGCCAGCAGCAGGCAGGCGACATCGAGCGCGCTCAGCGCGCTGCCGTTCGTCACCCACGCGTAGATGTCGGTGACCAGCGGGATGTCCCAGGTCTGGGTGAGCACGCTGGCGGCGGTGTCGATCGCGTCCGCGGCCAGGCCGAACAGCGTGTCCGCGCCGTCCTGCACCAGGCCGAGCCCCCACGATGCGCCGTCGGCCGCGGTTTGCACGAACTTCGCCAGCGGCTGGTCCAGGATGCCGGATGTATCAGTCGTCGTCGGCTCGGCCAGGGTGACGAACGCCTGCATCGGTGCCGATCCGCTGGCAGCGTTGCCGTATCCCTGAACCTGGCTCAGCAGGGTGTCGGCGGCGGTGACCACCTGGGGCGACGGCTGGACGTCGCCTGCCGTGATCGTCGCGCTGGCGGCATTAGCGCGCAGGCCGCGCATGAAGACATTCCTCGGATCGCCGCCCGGAGTTACCCCGGCCGGCGGGGCAGGCTGGGTCTGGAGCATCGAGTCCAGAGTCGACCCGGCCGGAACCTGGCTGTCTAGGTAAGCGGCGACCGCGTTCTGCAGGTCGGCCTGAATACCTGCGATCGCGTTGTTAACCGTGCCTTGCACGCTGCCCAGTCCGTACTTGACCCAGGCGATGCCGTTGGTCAGGAAGTAGGAGATGGCCTGGTGGGTGAGCAGGATGTCGTTCCAGTTGAACACCCAGCCGAGCCACCCGACCAGCGCCCAGAAGCCGGCCTGCAGGCCGGAGAAGATCGTCTGGACCAGGTCAAGCAGCTGCCCGACGCCCGTGACGATGGCACCCCACACGTAGGTAACGCCCGCGACCACCATGGTGATCGTCGCGTCGATGACGTCACCGACCGCCTGGATGACCGCATGGGTGACCGAGCAGACGGTGTCCGCAACGGCGCTGAACACATCGGTCCACGACACGTCCGGCAGCCAGGAGCCCGCACCGGTCAGTTCTGCCCTGGCGGCGGCGGCGCCGTCGGCGTTCAGCGGCTCATACAGGGGCCGGTCTCCGGTGAAGTTCAGCCGGAAGTACTGATCGGGACGCCCGGTGCGGTCGATCCGGTCGGCCGGGCTGCCGTCCCAGCCGGCCAGGTACCGGGCCGCGTGCGGCCGGGACGAGGGATGCAGCCGGTCAGCGGACGCCTTCGCCTGGTTTGCCAGCCCCATGACCGTGTCGATGGCGGCCGCGGCGTTGTCAGCGTCCTCCTGGCTGACGCCATCGAGCAGGTTACCCGTGGTGTAGTCCGTCTTGTTGCTGGAGGCCGTCTGCAGGCTGAGCAGCTGCTCGCCGGTCGTGACGGCGTTGATGGTTGCCTGGATCGGGCCGGACATGTCGATGGCGACACGATCTTCCTGGGGCATTCCGTCGAACCATATGTACAGCGTCGGCATGGACAGGGAGCTGGTCTGCCAGACGATCACGACCTGACCGCCCGGGCCGGTGACGCTTTGGTAGAAGATGTCCTCGTCGATGTCGGCGTCGGTTCCGTCGACCTGCACCGTCACCGGCTCGGTCGCGGAGATCCTGTACAACAGGGCGCAGCCGGGCATCCCGTTCGGCTGGAGCACGCTCACGGTCGCGGAGTAGGTGGCGATCTGCTGCACGTAATCCTGGTGCGGAATGTCGATGCTGATCGTCTCGGTGGTCCAGTCGCCGGCGGCGGCCAGCACGAGATGGGTCACCGCGCCGGTGCGGTCCGCCCTGGCGAAGACATGGACGTCGCCGTCCTCGTCGGTCGCGGCGGTGAGCTCGCCCGCGGAACTCAGCTCAGCGACAGGCGCCGCGATGCTCCAGCCGTTGGTCTCGTCGGATGCGATGTGCAGCACGGTCCCCGTCGTCGTGCAGGCGATCACGTGAATAACGCCCTGGCCGTCGGCGACCGCGGTGACCGACGCGATCGGGTAGCTCGTGACCTGCTGGCCATTGCCGCCGGGCGTCTGCGCGATCGGCACCTTGGTGAAGGTGAAGCCGGATGGAGACAGGTAGTTCAGCGAATTGCCGTCGCCGGCGTCGATCACGAACGCCTCCAGCGACCCCGACGCGTTCACCGCGGTCGCCAGCACGGGGTACGAACCTTCTAGGAACAGCGGGTTATTGATGGCGCTGCTGCTGATGCACATCACCCCGGCGGGTGCGTCGAACACTTGGTTGGCTGGCACGCAGACGAACGCGCCCGGGTGCGGCGTGGTCGTCCCGGGGACCAGCACCGGACCGGCCGACCAGTCGAGGAATGCTCCGGCGCGGGTGATCAAGTTGTTGTATGCAGGCTGGCCGCTCGGCTGGCAGTACAGCTGAGCCTGCGGCACGGAGTAGTTGGTCTGCTCCACTTCGACCGCTACGACGGACGCCTGGTTCTGGTTCGCGTAGGCGCGGTTGAGGCAGCGCACGCCGCCGATCGCCGTTCCGGCGGGCTGGCCGAGATCAGCCGGCGTCCAGGCCCACTGGTACAGGCTGCTCGCGCAGTAGACACCGGCCGGGGTGCACGCCCAGACCACGGTCGCCGAGTACCAGTCCTGATACGCCGCGATGTCGATGACCGTGCCGTACTTGTCGACCGGGAACGTCATATCCGTCACGGTCCAGCCGGTGTCCGATGCCGGATCCGCCGCGACCATCGCCACCCCGCCCGTGGCAGTTATCGTGAAGAACCCTGCCTGGCTGGTCAGGAACGCCGCGGCGGCCAGCGTCTTCGACGCGTCGGCGAACGGCGAGACCATCCGGTAGTCCATCATCAGCTCACTCTGCACCGCCACCGAGACGACGCCGTCGCCGTTGCCCTGACCGGTAGTGCCCGTGAGTGTGCTGGATGCTGTTGTTGTCGTTCCCATCGTGATCCCCTCCGAGTTACTTGATGCCTGTCACAGACAGTTAGCCCGGTGAGGTCGGCTAGGCGGCAGGGGCCGAAATGCCCAATCCGGCGCATCGCGCCGAATGCCGTCGGCACGATCGTGATCAACATGAGACAGCGCAGCGCAGGGCTGCCCGGGAGGTGGGCAGCCCTGCGCTGGACGGGCCGGTTATTTTGCGACGTGCGTCTGCCCGGGGACGAACAGGTAGATGCCGCCCGCGATGGTCATGCACACGCTGAAAGTCGCCATCAGCGTGAGCTGGATGGCAGCGAGCACGACCGTCACGTCGGGATTCTCCGTGGTAACGCTCAATACGATCGGGAACTCCAGCATGCCGCCGAGGTCGAAGGCGAAGTTGCCGATGGCCTCGGGGATCAGCGACTTGTAGGTGGTGTCCCATGCGTCCTTGTGATAGACGATGTTCGCGATGGTGGGTACCAGCCGGACCATGATCGCGAAGGACTGGATGAACGACAGGGCCAGCTTGGCGGGCTTGCTGTTGTACGCGGCCGCGGGAATGGAGACCATGCTCTTCAGGATCCCGATGCTGGTGATCGCGAAGGTGAAGTCGGCGTACCACGTGTTGGTCTCGACATTGATCAGTGCCGAGTAGTTGGGTGAGAGGAACGCGAGGGTACCTACGCAGCCGATGGTGGCGAGCGTCTTGACGTACGTCTTGTCGAACACATCCGAGGTGCCTCGCTGGACGCTGGTCACGACGCCGAGGACCGCCATGCCGACGCACGAGACGATTCCGGTGGTAAAGCTGAAGATCTTCAGGCTCGCCTCGTCCAGGACCGGCGTGGCCTCGGACGCCGCAACCGCGCGGCTAGCGAACGCCGCGGGGATGGCCTGCGGTGTCTGGTAGAACTGTGCCCTGATTTCCGACCAGTTCTTCGCCGCGAGCAGGCCGTCGGTGAAGGGGGTGCCCTCGGGGAATGGCGTGGCCTGAGCCGCGATCTTGTAGACGATCGTGACCGGGATCGCCGCGACCAGGCAGATCACGTCGAGGAAGGAGAGATTCTCTCCGGTCAGGTCGTGGTAAAGCCACGACAGGACGGGGATGTCGAGCTCGGCCGTGAGCACGTCCATCACGCCCTGGACCATCTGAGCGAAGACGTCGAGCGCTGTGTCCAGTACGTTCTCGGTGGACTGGATCACCGTGTCGGCGACGATGGCCACGAGCTTCTTGATGATGTCGGTGACGCTGAGGGTGCTGAACTGGTCGATGATCTGGGTCTGGACGGCGCTGGCCGCGGGGGAGAGGGTGTCGCCCTCCTGGTTCATCAGCGTGACGAGGTCGGCCAGGATCTGCTCGGCGGGGCTGACTGGCGACAGCGTGCTCGAGGCCGAGGCCGCTCCGCCCTGGAAGTGGTGGACGCCGAGATTGGCGGGGGCGCCGTTCTGCCCGCTCGGGGGCGGGTTGGCGGCGACGGTGGCCGACGCGTTCTGGCTGAAGTCCGGGAGGCCAGCCCAGGCGTTGATCTGGGCCTGCAGGTCCGCGGACACCGTCTGGACCGCGGCCTTCGCCGTTTCGATGCCGTCGACCGCGTCCTGCGCGAGGCAGACGAACACGTTCTTGAGCACCCGGTGGGTGACCAGGATGTCCTGCCAGCCGAAGACGAACTCCAGGAACTGGATGACGTCCTCGACGGCGATCTTGATCGCGTTGTAGACCCAGGTGGCCGCGGCCACGACGGCTTCCACGCAGTCCAGGACGGCGTGGTAGACGGCATCACCGATGGTGGCGATGACGTACCAGATGTCGTTGGCGATGTCCTCGAAGACGCTGACGAGCGCGTCTACGCCAGAAGCAAGCCAGTTAAACAGGTCGCCGATATCGACCAGGGTGCCGTCGGCGAGGGATTCGGCTGCCAGCGTCACCGTGGCGGGTGCGGCGAGTGCCCGAGCGACCGCGCCCTGAGGGGTCGGGGAGGAGCTGAGATGCGTATATGCCTTGGCAAGCGCCTGGTTGGACTGGGCGACGCCCAGGAGGTCCTGCGGGGATGTGCCAGGAGGCACGAAGTCCCTGGTGGATCCGTCGCGGTTGACGATCTGCGCGGTTTGCAGGACCGCCACGGAGGTGTACTGCGTGTTGCGCTGCCAGGCGGTGTCCATCGTGTTCACCGCGATCTGAGCCTGGGACGCGACGGAGATCTGGTAGCGGGTGGCGGTCAGTGACGAGGTGAGCTCGACGATGGTGATCGTGCCCAGCGCGTCGGTGGTGAGCTGGATCGGGGATGGCCCGATGAGGTAGTAGAGGTGGTTGACGTACACCGAGGTGACGTTGGTCGCGGTCAGCGAGACCGCCACGTTCGGTGCCTGCTGCCCGCTGGCGTCGGTCACCTGGATGTGGGTGGTGTAGGAGTGGATAGCCGTCGCGGGCTGGGTGGTGGCAGCGGGCGGCAGGGTGATGTTGCGGCTGTTCCATAGCTTGGTGGCCGGCGACTTCACCACCTTGACCAGGCCGGTCCCGGAGTGGGCGAAGAACGTGTTGGCGTTGTAGTTGCGGTCGATGAACGGCGAGATGGCGTCGACACCGGTGAGGATGGTGAGCGGCACGTTCCAGGCCGCGGGAGCCTGCTGCTGGCCGGCCGGGCAGGTCAGGTAGAAGACCTGGTCATCGCCGTTGAGTCCCCAGACGGTGACCTGGCCGTCCGCGGTGCAGGCGTAGAGGTTGTGCACGGCGGCGAGCAGGGGAGTGGTCGCCACTAGGACCCCGATCGCCTGGTTCTTCTGGTTGGTGCTCGCGAACCAGTACAGGCTGCCCTGGGCAGCGACGTACAGATCGGAGGTGTTGTCCGGGTTCCTGGTCGCGGCAATCGCGTCCGCGATGAGCCCGCCGGGCAGCTTGAGCAGCGACGGCGCCGGCGGCATGGTCGGATCGATCGCGTTGTAGAGAGGCGTGTAGATAAGCTGGGCCGAGTTGCCCACGGATCCCTTGGTGTAGACGCCGTCGACGCCGCCGGCCCGGGCCATGCGTCCCAGGCAGGAATCGTCGCTGCCCACCTGGACGTCGATCGACAGGTCGTGCGGTGTCCACTTAGGCGCTGATGGGTGGGTGGTGTCGATGTAGTAGCGGGTGATGAACTCGGCGCTCTGACCGGGATTGCGGACGGTGTCAACGACGATGTACTCACCGTCGGTGGCCTCGCTGAGCATGACATTGACGATCTGGAACGGGCTCGGTGGCGTGATGAGGGCGCCGTTGCTGTCGACGGCGTTGAACGGCACCGCCGTCCAGACGGGCTGCTGCGCCCAGTCGAGGTCGGAGTCGGAGTTGCTCAGGCTGAGGTAGAGGTGGTCGTTGGTGCCGTCGTTCAGCACCATGCCGAGGTGGATCTGGGCCGCGCCGCCGGCCTGGGCTGGCACTGCCTGCGCGGCGCCGAAGGTCTTGACTGTCGCCTTGCCGCCGAAGTCGGCCTTGTTCTGCGCGGCGCCCAGGTCGACCTGGCGCCAGCCGCTGGTGTCCCCGGGGGATTCGATGGTGAGGTAGAAGGCGCCGCCGGTGCCGATGGAGAACAGCAGCGACGCGCCGGCGTTGGTCTGCAGGGCGGTGAATATATCCTGCGGCAGCAGGAAGTCGGCCTGGATGTAGTTCTCCATCAGCTCAGCCGACGTCGTGACCGTGTACGTGCTCATGTGGGATGGCTCCTTGCCGCTGAATGCCGGAATCAGCTGGGGTTGACGTAGGTGAGCTGGGCGATGAGATCCAGCCCTTGCGAGAAGGAGACCTTCTTGAACGTGAACGCGTCGTTGCCGGCGAACACCCAGGCGTTATATCCGTTGATGGTGCTGGTCATGTTGCTGACGTAGCCGGTGAACGCGGAGTCGATGACGGAGCCAAGGTTCTGCTCGACCGCCGTCAGGCCGTTCTTCACGTCATCTTCAGCACCGACTATGCCCAGGATCCCCCCGGGGGAGAAATCCCATTTCGCGGAATTGTCGACCACGTTATTGGTCGGGGTGACCTGAAGTGCGCCGTTCTGGTCGACGCCCAGGGTATAGAGCACGGTAAGGGTCTTGTCGTAGTAATTGGCGCCAGCCAGATCCGTGTAGTTGACGAATACCTCACGGTGCGCGAACGACATGTACGCTTGTGCCCGGACAGTGATCCTGATCTGGTTGTCCTTGATAGCGGCCGTGCCGGTGAGGGTGTAGTTGAAATCTCCCCAGATTTCCGCGAATATTTTTGCGGATTCACTGTCATCGTCGTGGGAGTTGTTGGTGAACGTGAGCGAAAGCACGTCGGTGAACCCGTCGGCGGCAGGCGCGGGGATGGGCATGATGGGCCGGAAGACCTGCGGCGAGCTGGACTGCGTGCTGGTGTAGCTGACGTAGAAGGTCTCGCCGTCGTGGGTGAGGCTCACCTTCGTCGCCTGGCACAGCGGGGCGACACTGGGGTTGATCAGCCCGTTGAAGTAGGTCAGGAAGACGTCCCGGCGCACCGACTCGACTCCCGAGAAGGCGGTGACGTCACCAAGGTCCACCCAGTTCCAGCTGAACGGCACCGGCACCGGCGGCGTCTTGGACTGGGTCCCGGTGTAGACGAGCGTGGTCGCGTTCAGCTGGGGCGGCGTCGGGTTGTTGATCGGCTGCCCGCTGGGATCCAGCAAGGGGCAGCACTCCCGTGACACCGACCCGAGCTCCAGTGTCGTGGGTCGCGGGGAGTTGAGGGTGAAGCTGTAGTTGAGCACCGGGTCGCCGTTCTTCCTCAGCTCGGTGAAGTAGGCGCCGAGGAAGACGGTGGTGATCAGGTTCCATGCTTGCGAGTTAGACGGAATGCCGACAATCGTCGGGACCGATTCGAGAACCGCGGTGCTGAGGTCCAGGAACAGCTTCTGGATCGAGAACGCATTCTGGACCTCGTGCTGCAGCTGCGAGATGCGCTGCTGCACCGCAGGCGGAACCTTGGAGTTCGGGTCGACCGTGGTGCTGTTGAGATAGACGTTAGCGGAGAAGTACCACGGCGTCCCGCCGCTCGGCTGCGAGAGGTTGTACCAGGTTGTACTGCCTCGCGGTCCGTACTCAAAGCCGGTGACCTGGAACTCGGCGCACAGCAGGTTGAACAGCACGGGCGCGCTCGTCCCGGCCCCCAGGGTCGCGATCGGCGGCAGGTTCGCGAACGGCACGTCGGGCAGGCCGAGCTTCGCCCTGACCCCGCCGGCGAAGTTGGCGTTCGTCAGGTTGACCAGATCTTTATCGGTCGCCGGGTTCGCCCCATTGGCCACCTTGAACGGATCTGAACCCTGCGCATTCACCAGCAGCGTCTGATAGTCGATGGGGACGAGATTGTTATTATCGTCGTAGACATAGCAGACTGTTACTTCCGGGGCCGACAGTCCGAGTAGCAGTTCCTTCAGCGTCACATCGACGCTCGCCTGGGTTACCGCAACGACCAGGTCATACCCGTAGTGCAGGTCTGACAAATTTGATTGTGACGCAGACATGGTATGGTCCCCTTTTCTCCATGGGCATGCCAGAGAGCCATGTTAAGGCGGCTGAAAATGCAGACCGGATGGCCAGATGGATCCCGCCCCAGGCTCTCTTCCGATTACGGGTGAGCGTAACATCCCGAATTAGTCTGAGCAATGGCGAAAAAACCTACTTAATCCCGGCACAAGCGAGAAGTAATTTCCGGACAATCCATATAATTGGGGTAATTCGGATAAATAGAAAAAGGTGTGGGGCTGGTGGTGCGGTGATCTTGCACGAGCGGACCGGGCCGGCAATGGCCGGGCGCATGAGGGCGGGTGCTGCAAGGAAAGGGTCGTGCGGCGCGGAACCGATCCTGAGACCGGCGTGACCAGTGGCAGGTGCAAACAGCTGCGTTCCCGTCTCTTGACCGCCGCACTGACGCTGGTGCCGAGGCAGGCTCCGCCCCTCGTCGGGTCGTAGATCAGCCGCACGCTGATGAAGTGATCGCCTGGCAGCTGGAGGCGACAAACTCGGTGATCTGGCCCACAGGGGTCTTCGTCGGCTGCATCGCGGGACCCTGCCACCGGTTGGGGTAGCCCCGACGTCCAGTACCTCGTCCCGCTGCTGGGACACGCGGCCCACTCAGGCGCCTGGCAACAGACCAGGCCCGGTCTCCTCAACGAATACGAGCGAGCCGCGTAGAAACCCAGGTCAGGACCAGTGGCCGAATTGTGGCACTCCACAGGACGTTGCCGAGAATCTCGTCCACGGGTCTGACCAGCGCTGATGAATAATCGACACCCACAGGTTGCCAGATTCCGCATGCCGCTGCCCTGCGTGGTGAGCCCGAAGTCAATGCCGCCATTGACGGCATCGGCAAGCTGCCCGGTCTCGTCCTCCAGCGTGGCGTACATCTGGCTGTCAGCCGGGCGCTGGGAGGGCCGCCATGGGCTGCGGCGTATGCCGGCGTGATGGATGGCCGGCCTGGCGAGCAGTGCGATGCGCGGTCGCCGTGCGCGTGGCGGAGGAAGTGACGCAAGGTGCGCGGGCTCGCGAGCCAGCCGCGCCTACCTGCGTAGACGCGGGAACAAGGCGGTGATCCCGCAGAAGGCCGACCAGGCCGCCAACCGCTAGAACCGCGGCAGCGCAGGTGGCCGGCCGGTGTCCCGCGACGCGGAGCAGTACAAGGAACGCAGTACGGCGAAGCGCTGCATCGACAGGATCCTGGTATGGCGGGGCTTCAGCTGCGCGGATCCGATCATCTGGATGCGCAGCCTCGACCCCGCCATATGATCACAACTCCAAGCAGGCCCTAGCTGACGTCCACGCAAGCCTCGGCGGAGGTCTGTGCCTTCGACGCCCCGGGGGGGAGGTAGTTGATGTAGGCGCAGTACTGTCCTGGGCTCGTGAAGGGTGCGGTCACCGGCGCCGTCCATCCGGCGGCACTCGTCGTCTTACCCAACGTGGTGTACAGGTCGTGGTCGGGAAGGATGAGCTCGAACTCATAGCCAACGTCATGGTTCAGGTTCCCTTGAAGCTGCTCGTGGCTGATGCTGGATCCGTTGTGGTAGATGCCGAGGCAGACCTCCGGATAGGTCGCGGTGCAGGCGTAGGTGTCAGTCACAGCCATGGGCGTCACCGCCGCCGAAGCACTCGCCGCCCCCGCCGCGCTGACGCCGGCCAGCAACCCGACGGCAAGCGCACCCCGCACTGCGGCTCTCGTAACCTTGGACATGGATACCCCTTCGTTCGATGGATGGGCCGGCTAACCGGGTGCTCGATAGCGCCGGTACCGGGCCGCCGCGCGATCAGGCCGATCCGTTCGCAGTAGCGCAGCGTGTCGATGCTGAACCGCTGCGGTCAGCGGCGAGCCCGGGTGAGTACGTCATGGAAACATCTTGATCTGGAGCGCGCTCCAGGCGGTGGGGTGCGCTCGGACGGAAACCCGCGTTAAGGCGGTTCCCGCGGTGGCGTCCGCAGCCGTTCTGCCCCAGGGTGTTCGTTGCTACTTCGACCCCGATGCGAACCGCCGCGCCCCGCTCGGAACCACAGGTTCCGCGCGGGCAGGCCGTATCCCGCGCGGAACCTGTGCGTGTCGCGTTCGCGCAGACTACGGCGCAGTGTCACGTCCACGTAAACGATCTCCTGGACGCGCCACCCGGAGGCATGGGGCTAACTCGCACCTCGGATTTGCCGTGTCTGCCCGCGCTGCGAGGTAGGTGTTAGATGCTCACGCAAGCCTTGGCGGAGTCGCGGGCTTCACGCAGGGCACCGACGAGGTATTCGATGTAGGCGCAGTACTGCCCTTGGGTCGGGTCGTATTCGGGATAAGACGGTGCCCATCCGGCGGCACCCGTCGTGGCCCACGGCGATTCGTCCAGGCCGCCACCGGGAGTCTGGAGCATGTACCGGTAGGTGACGTCATAGTCCAGATTCCCTCGCATCTCCTCGGAGCTGACGAAACCTGAGCTTCCGCCGTAGTAGACGCCGAGGCAGACCTCCGGATAGCTCGAGGTGCAGGTGTAGCTTTCAGACAGAGCCTGGGCCGAAGCGCTCGTCGCCCCCACCGCGCTGACGCCGGCCAGCAGCCCGACGGCCAGCGCACCCCGCACTGCAGCTCTCGTAACCTTGGACATGGATACCCCTCGTTCGATGAAGTGATCTTCCCGTAGTTCGCGCGCACTGCCGACCGAAGGTGCTGGCTGGGGAAGGCTCCGGCGCGTCTTGACCGCCGGTACATCATCTGCAGCCAACCGGGAGTTCTCCGCTGCCCCCGCGCGTTAGCCGCCTCCACCCGTATAAGCGCCACCCGTAAAAGCGCCACCCCGCAACACCACCTTGCCCACCGGCCACTTCAGGGACAGCGAACACAAGGTAAAATAATCCACTATTCATCCGAAATGTCAAGCTACCCCGCGCCCGCATCGTCGGCGGGTAGCCGCGTCGGCAGGGCACCATGGCAACCCTCTGGTGATGCGCTGGCGGAGCTGATGATTTTCGGCCTGAGCCTGGCTGTGCTGATCGGCGAGGCGCTGGTTATGCGCGGTCAGCTCGTCGGTGCGGTCGGCAAGGGTCTGGGCGCGGACCTGCTCAAGCTGGCTCCCGAGCTGGAGCCGGATCTGCCGCAAGAGCTTGTCACGCTCTGCGCGCAGCTCCCGGGGCTGGGTACGGGCGAGCTCCAGGTCGGTACTCAGGCTCGCCGCGCTTGCGGCCAGCCCGGTCCGCTCGTCGCACGCGGGCTTTTCGCAAGACGGCGGAGGCTTCTCGATCTCGGCGCGCTCACCGGCCGGGAGGCCAGCCAGCCACTGGCGCCATGATCGCGGCGACCTCTTCATAGGCGCGGACGTGGGCGGGCAGGGCACTGATCACGAAGGGAGCGGCATCCATTGCCTGCGCGGTTTCGTGGTCCGCGCGAATGTCGCTTACCTACCTCGACGTCGCTCGGCTCGGTGCACCCGCCGTAGGGCACCGCGACCGAGCTCGCGGACCCGGTCGAGCATGGTGTCTGTGGTTGCCCTCGTGGCGGTTCCTTCCGTTGTGCGGGCACGGCAGCGGCGCGGGCCGGCGTGGTGCCCGGCCGGGTCATCGTGCGGGTGATGCGCTCAGGCGCTGCGGTGATGTCGAAGATCATGTAGTCGCAGATGAGCAGAGCAGCGAGTTCGGGGGAGAGGGGGAACCGGGCGAACGGCATCACGCTGGGCACGAAATCGTGGTTCCGGGTCGGGCTCATCACGCGGACGTGGTGCAGCGCTGAGGTGATGTCAGCTTTGTTAAGGGCGTGCTGGCGCGCGGTTCTGAAGTCGCCGGTGAGCTGGTCAGGTCCGTCGCTGGCGCGGGTCCGGGCCAGCACGGGGAATGAGCAGGCGGTGAGAGCTAGCGCTGCAAGCCCGAGAGCCCGCGGAGTCTCTGGCCGAACGTAAGACCGAGGCCGAGAACGCCCGGCGCGGGCAGGCCGCCAAGGTCACAGCATGGTTCGTGGTGGCGGCGGTGCGGACGTTCATCCATCAGCATGTCAGTCCCGGCTCCGAACCCATCGTCTCGGCTACACCTCCCGGAGCGAGGTGGCCGGCCACATGAGCTCGCAGCAGCGCACGATGCTGCTTACGATGGCCGACTCCCTGCGGAACGCGATCCCCGCGGAGCAGGATAAGGATGGCCCTCGCCGCTATGAGATCAGCCAGAGCGGTCGTTACGGCACTTACGCAAAGAGCGGGGTGATCATCGACTGGCTATGGGGGAGCTATAGCATCCCGGCGTTCACGATCGAGATGTATCCAGCCTGCGTCGGCCGCGGCGACCAGGGCATCGCCTGCTGAGGCCCGCGAGTACAGCACAGTGCGGCCGGAGCGTGCCCGGGTGACCAGGCCGGCCTCCCGCAGGACTGCCAGGTGCCCGCCGAGCCCGCCCAGCGACTGGCCGAGAATCGTGGCGAGCTGGGTCGTGCTGGCCGGCTCCTCCAGCGCGAGCAGGACCGCGGCACGTGATGCTCCCAGCAGCCGCTCGAGCGGCCCGCTCCCCGCGCGTCCTCCCGTCTGGGATGCCCCGGAGCGTTCCCACAGTGCGGCGACGCCGCGAGCGGGATAACACAGGGCCGGCGGCCATGGCGAGTCAAAATCCACAGCGAAGCCGGGCCAGATGAAGACTGACGGGACGAACAGGAGACCCCGGCCGCCGAGGTCGATGTGCAGGTCATCGCCGGAGTCCAGCTCGATGTGATCCTGCTGCCAGCTGATCCGCGGATGCAGGCCGTTGAGTGCGGCTGCCCAGCCTCTGGAGGTGAGCTGGCCGGCCCGGTGCACCACGTCGCGTTCGAGTATCGCGCGGAGCACGGGCCATTCGGATTCCAGCAGCGCGCTCCAGGCGGCGGCGAGCGCGGCGGCGACATGGCCGGTAACGTCATCCCCGGTCAGGATCGCTTCCACGCGCGGGCTGGCCGGCTGGCGCAGCAGCACCTCGGCGATCTCGCGGTGCGCCACTTCGAGCGGCGTGGCGCGTACCTCGGCGAGCAGCTCCTCGATGGTCGTCGACACCCCGGCGGGCACCGGCGCCATGAAATCGGCACCCCAGTCCGGCGCCTGGAGCGCATTCAGCAGATCGAGGTCCGTCTCCTGGGCGAGCCGGCTGTAGCGGTCACGGGTACGCAGGAGCCACGGCCGCAATGTCATGTCCGGGTTCCTGCGCCGGCCGCTCAGCTGGCGCAGGGCCTGGGTGAGCTCCCACAGCGGCGATATCGCGAAACGGCTCGCAGTGATGTCCCCGCTGCTGGCGCTGATCTGCACGTTTCGTCCTCCAGCGAAAGAATACCCCCGGGCGCGGAGGCGGCCGACGATGGTGGCATGAGCACAGCGACGTCCACGCCCGCGTCCCCGGCAGCGCGGCCGGCTACGTACCGGTCGGTCTTCGCCGTCGGCGAGTTCCGCCTGCTGTTCGGCGGAAACCTCATGTATGTCCTGGGCTTCACGTTCGAGATCCTCGGCCTGTCCGTGCTCGTCTACGCGCAGACCAGGTCCGCGTTCCTCGCCTCCTTCGCCTACAGCATGGGCTTCGCGCCCCAGGTGCTGGGCGGGGCGTTTCTCACCGCGCTTGCCGACCGGCTGGCACCGCGCACCGTGATCACCGCCGGCCTGCTGCTGCGCGCCGTGCCCGGCCTGCTGATCGGCGCGGTACCCGGCATGCCGGTTGCCGTCATGCTGGTCCTGGTCGCGGCGGCCGCCAGTATCGCGCCGGTGTTCACCGCGGCGATCTCCGGTCTCCTGGCCGATGTGCTGGACGGCGACCAGTACGTGCTCGGCCGCTCTGCCCTGGGCCTGCTGTCTTCGTCCGGGCAGATTCTCGGTCTCGGCGTAGCCGGCGCGATCCTCGCCGTGCTGCCTGCCCGCTGGCTGCTGCTTGCCGCCGGAGCCGCGCTGGTGCTGTCCGCGCTGATCCGGCGCGGCATCCGGCCGCGTCCCGCCCGGACGGCCGGTCCCGTCTCGGTGAGCAGCACGGTGCGGGCCACCATGGCGGGCAACCGGCAGCTGCTCAGCGACCGCCGCATCCGCGGCCTGATGCTCGCGCTGTGGCTGCCCCTCGCATTCGGCTCCGGTGCCGAGTCGCTGGTTGTGCCCTACGTCAGGCTGCTCGGCGAGCCCGCCAGCGCGGCCGGGCCGCTGCTGGCCGCCGGGCCGGCCGGGATGATGGCAGGCCAGTGGGTCATCGGCCGGTTCTTCCGTCCCGCCGTCAGGGAGCGGCTTGCGTTCCCGCTCGCCCTGCTGACCTGCCTGCCGTGGCTGCTGTTCCTGGCTCGCCCGCCGCTCGCCCTGGCGGCCGCGGCGATGTTCGCCGGCGGCTTCGGTACCGCCTACATACTCGGCATCCAGCAGCCTTTCCTGCACAGCGTGCCGTCCGGGCTGCGCGGGCAGGCGTTCGGCCTGAACTCGACCGGCGCCATGACCGGTCAGGGCATGGGCCCGTGGCTGATGGGTGCTCTCGCCGCGGTTCTCGGGCCGGCGGGCGCCATGGCTGCCTCCGGCGGGGCCGGCATCGCCTGCACGCTTGCCCTGTTCCGGAGCCTGACCGGCCGCGTCGCCGGCCCGGGTGACCAAGGACCGTACGGGCGCGCGGCCGGGATGAGTAATTCCTTACTTCTCGCGCGGCGCGTTCCTCGAGGACGGGGCGCTCGTCCGTGACACGGGCCGGCTATCAGGACAGCCGCCGGGTCACAGCAGCCGGACGTTGTGCTCGGCCGTCTCGATGACATCGTCCATCTTGCCGTGCAGCAGCTGCTTGGCGATGCTGAGCGTGAAGCCCTTGGCCGTCGCGGCCGGGACGTGTGAGGGCAGCGCGAGCGCGTAGCGGTCCACCACCACGTCTACGACGACAGGCCCGTCGGTGTGCGCGAGTGCCGCCCGCAGTGCCTCGCGCAGTTCTCCGGGCTCCTCACGCGGATACCGCGGGCGCCGAGCGCCGTGGCTACCTGGCTGAAGTCCGGGTTCTGGAAATCGGTCCCGAACGGAACGAAACCGGCCTCCTGCTGCTCGATGTTGACGAAGTCGAGCATGCCGTTGTTGAAGATGACGTTCACGACCCGGACCTTGCGCTGGACCTGGGTCAGCAGGTCGCCAAGCCCGAGCATGGTGAAGCCGCCATCGCCGCACAGCGCGATGACCTGCCGCCCGGGGAAGGAAAGCGCGGCACCGGAGGCGTTCGGCGACGCGGTGGCCATGGAAGCCCAGCTGAACGAGCCGAACATCCGGCGGTCGCGGCCGTATTCGATGTGCCGGGCGGCCCAGATGCAGGGCGTGCCGGTGTCCACGGTGAAAACCGCGTCATCGTCAGCCAGCTCGGACAAGGTGGCGGCGACGTACTCGGGCCGGATCGGCTTGATGCCAGGTCCCTTGGTGACATAGTGCCCGAGCCGTCGCCGCCAGCGCTCGGTCTCCGCGACATGCTCGCGCAGGAAGTGATCATGGTGCTTATCGCTCCAGCGGAGCACGGCGGCCGATCCTTCCCGGCTCGCGGTCGACCTGGATGGTCTTCACCTTCTTGTGCGGCAGGAACTCGGTGAAGGGGAAGTCGGTTCCGAGCATCAGCAGCACATCGGCGTTGTTGATCGCGCCGTGGCAGCCGCCGTACCCGAGCAGTCCGGTCATGCCGACCGCGTTGGGGTTGTCGTGCTCCAGCCACGGCTTGCCCTTGAAGCTGTAGCCGACCGGCGCCTTTCAGCCGGGCCGCGAGCTCACGCACGTCGTCCTGAGCCTCGGCACAGCCGTCACCACCGAAAATGGCGACGGTGTCCGCCTGGTTGATCAGGCCGGCCATGGCGGCCAGGTCCGCCGCGGAGGCCGCGCCGATGGTCGTGGCGGGCAGCGGCACCCGCAGCGAGACCGAGGGCGCGTCGGCCACCGCCACGTCGCCCGGCAGCGAGATGACCACCGGGCCGCGTTCGGCCACCGCGGTGGTGATGGCGGTGCTCAGCATGGGCCGGAGCTGCTCCGGGTTGATCAGCCGCCCGATGTACAGCGCGGCGGTGTCGAAGAACTTATACGGGTTCAGCTCCTCCAGGGCATCGGAGTCGATCAGCGACGACTCGACGTCTCCGGCTATCGCGATCACCGGTACGCGTTCGCGCCGGGCGTCGATGAGGCCGTTGATGAGGTGTGCCACGCCCGGGCCGGCCGTGCCGCACACCGCGACCGGGCCGCCGGTCAGCCGGGCTTCGGCGACCGCCGCGAACACCCCGTACTCCTCGTTGCGCACGTGGATGAGGTCCACCGAGCCGTTGCGCCGCAGCGCATCGATCACCGGGTTCAGCGCGTCGCCCACGATCCCGTAGCAGCGCCGCACCCCCGCTGACACCAGCATGTCCCACATGCCATCGGCCACGGTCCTGGCCATCTGCATACCTCCGGGCTGATTCCGTCAAAGGCTCAGTATCTCAAACGCAGCGGCTTCGCTACACGGCGCCGCGGGTCAGGGCGATGAGCCGGTCCAGGACCTTGCCGCTGCTGACGCGGAGGCCGTCGTGCTCGTACTCGTTCGTTATCCAGGGGCGCAGGCCGCGGATGATGCCGGCGGTCTGCACGGACAGCTCGCGGGGGACGTACATGTCGTCGTAGTAGACCGCCGCGGCGGCGGGTACCTCGTTCGCCGCGAGGCGAGCGGGGTCGTACAGGGGCGGCCAGCCGTCCCGGTCGGCGAGGATCTCCGCCGCCTCGCGCAGCGGGCGCAGCGCCGGGTCGGTGTCCAGCATCCAGGGGTAGATCATCTCGCCGGTGAACAGCAGCGGAGCAGTGCCGGCGAGGGCGGCGGACGCGTCGAAGCCGGAGAACTCGGTCCGGATCCGCTGGGCGGACCAGCGGGTCGCGGTGCCCTGCGCGTAGCAGGCCTCGTGCAGCACGGCGTAGAGCGGTGCTGAGGCGAAGCTGAGCTTCGCCTGCACCTGGTAGCGGAAGGCATCGGACAGCTCGTCGCCGTCGAAGGCGTCTTCCAGCAGGTAGTGCAGCTGGTGGCTGCCGGTGCTCTGGCCGAGTACCGGGCCGATGGCCTGGAACGCCTCCACCGTCAGCGGTGCGCCGTCCGGCAGCGCCACCTTGTGCCCGGCTAGGTAGCAGGCGATCTCGCGAGCCCGCGCCTCGTCCTGCGGGTAGCGGGCGTAGTGCGCGGCGTTCCTCCTGGCCACCTGGGGATAGGTGAGCCGGTACACGTCGTCCGCGGTAGCGGTGAGACCGGGCAGGCCGCCGGTGAGGAACGCCTCGCGGATGCCGTGCGGTGCGAACGACAGGTAGCTGACGGTGCAGAAGCCGCCGAAGCTCTGCCCGAGCACGCTCCACGGCGCGCCGCCGGTCAGCTCGCGCCGGATCAGCTCGGCGTCCAGGACGATGCTGTCGGCGCGGAAATGCGCCAGGTAGGCGGCCTGCGCCTGCGGCGATCCGCGCCTGGCCAGCGTCTGGCGGGTCGCCGCGGTCGACCGGCCGGTGCCGCGCTGGTCCAGCAGCAGCACCCGGTAGTCGCGCAGCGCCCGGTCCAGCCAGGCGTCCCTGCCCACCGGCCGGGGCGCCCCGAACCCGGGACCGCCCTGGAGGAACACGAGCCAGGGCAGCTCACCGGTGAGCCGGTCGGTGGCGACTACCTCGCGGGCGAATACCTCGATCTGCTCGCCCTCGGGGTTGCCGTGGTCAAGCGGGACGAGGAAGGTGTGGTCAGTCAGTACGGTTCCGGGGTGGCGGTAGCTGGTCACTGACTCATTAGAGCATGACGTGCACGGCCTCGGAGTCGGCGCCGGCGCTGGGCTGAGCCTGGACCTTGCCGGGGCGCAGCAGCAGGCCGCAGACCACCGCGCCCGCGGCGAAGATGCCCGCCGACCACCAGAAGCCGGTGGTGTAGCCGTGCAGTGTCGCCTGCGCCTGGACCAGCTGGGTCGGCTGCTTGCCGGTCAGGTAGCGGGTGACCGCGCCGGTCGCGAGGCTGCTGAGCAGGGCGATGCCCACCGAGCCGCCGACCTGCTGGGACGTGTTCACCATGGCCGATGCCACCCCGGCGTCGGCGGGCTGGACCCCCTGGGTGGCCACGTTCATGGCCGGCGCGAAGATGAGGCCCATGCCCAGGCCGACCAGCACGGTCTGCGGCAGGATCTGCATCGGGTAGTCGCCCTGCAGGTGAATGCCGGTGAGCCAGGCCATGCCGCCGGCGCCGAGGAGCATGCCGAGAAAGACCGGGATCTGCGGCCCGATCTTCGGCAGCAGCACGATCGTGCCGATCTGGGCGGCGAGCATGAGCGCGGCGACGAGTGGCAGGAACGCCAGCCCGGTCCGGACCGGGCTGTATTTCAGCGTGTCCTGGAGGTAGTAGGTCAGGAACAGGAAGCAGCCGAACATGCCGGCCCCGGTGATGAACATGGCCAGGTAGGAGCCGCCCCGGTCCCGGTCGCCGGGAATGCGCAGCGGCAGCAGCGGATGCGCCGCGCGGGTCTCGATGAGGACGAACAGCGCCAGCAGCGCCGCCCCGGCCGCCAGGAAGGCCCAGGTCGAGACGTCCGACCAGGCGTGCGTCTCGGCGTTGGACAGGCCGTAGACGACGCAGAAGAGGCCGCCGACGGCGGCGATGGTGCCGGGAATGTCGAGATTGCGGGCGCTCTGGTCACCCTTGCGGCGCGGCAGCAGGATGGCGGCGCCGGTCAGGGCGATGACGGTGAAGATCAGGTTGACGTACAGGCACCAGCGCCAGTCCAGGTACTCGGTGAGCACGCCGCCGAGCAGCAGGCCGATCGCGGCGCCGCCGCCGGCCACTGCGCCGAAGACGGCGAACGCCTTCGGCCGGTCATCGGAGCCGGCGAACGTGGTGGTCAGCAGCGACAGGGCCGACGGTGCCAGCAGCGCTGCGAATATGCCCTGGATCGCCCGCCCGGTGGCGAGCATGGCGAAGTTCTGCGCGGCACCGCCGAACGCGGACGCGGCGGCGAAGCCGGCCAGGCCGACCATGAAGGTGGTCTTGCGGCCGAGGATGTCAGCCAGCCGGCCGCCGACCAGCAGGAGGCTGCCGAACGCCAGCGAGTACGCGGTCACCACCCACTGCCGCAGGTCATTGGAGAAGTTCAGGTCGTGCTGGGCCGTCGGCAGCGCGATGTTCATGATCGTCACGTCCAGCACGATCATCAGCTGCGCCAGGGCGATGACCGCCAGTACCCACCAGCGGTGCGCCGGGTGCCCGGCCGTCATCTTGCCTTCAGATCGCGGCTTCGGTACAGAATGCGACATATCATGACTCCCCGTAGTCACACGTACTCGTCCTGGCTGCTTACCCGCCCAGTGCTGCCGGTAAGCAGACGGCGGAAAACCGGCACGGGGCCAGGAAGCAGGCCTTCTTCCGGCGTGAGCTGGGCGGTGATCCGGGTCGCGGCGTCCGGCAGGAAGGGCGCCAGCTCCCGGCCGAGCACCCCGCAGGCCAGGTACAGCGTGGCCAGCACCTCATCCAGCCGCGCCGCGGCGGCCGGGTCCCTGGCCAGCTCCCATGGGCGCTCGGAGCTGGCGTACCGGTTGGCCTGGTCCGCGATGGCCCACACCGCGGCCGTGGCCTGCCGGAAGTCGAAATCCGCCAGGGCCGCGTCGACCTGGCCGGGCACGTCGCGGCACAGGGCGTCGCCAGTGCCCGCGGCGGGCACGCGGCCCTCGCGGTAGCGGTGGATCATGGACACGACCCGGTTGACCAGGTTGCCGATGCCGTTCGCCAGCTCGTCGTCGGCCCGGGCGATCAGCCGCTCGACGGTGAAATCGGCGTCGCCCACCCGGGGGACTTCGCGCAGCAGCCACCAGCGCAGCGCGTCCGCGCCGTAGTCCCGCGCCAGCGCGGCGGGGCCGGGAAGGGGAGTGCCCGGCAGCCCGGCGCCGGCGGCGGACTTGCTGATCTTGCGGCCGCCCGCGGTCAGGTAGTCGTGCACGTAGAGCTCCGTCGGCAGGGGCAGGCCCGCCGATAGCAGCATGGCGGGCCAGTAGACGGCGTGGAACCTGATGACGCCCTTGCCGAGCAGGTGGACGCGCCGGCTGTCACCGGCCCACCAGCGGCGGTACTGCGTCTCATCGCCGCCGTAGCCGAGCGCGGTGATGTAGTTCGCCAGGGCGTCGAACCACACGTAGATCACCTGGCCGGGGTCGCCGGGCACCGGGATGCCCCAGCCGTCCGCGCGCCTGGCCGGGCGGGACACCGAGAAGTCCTGCAGGCCGCCGTCGATCAGCGCGAGGACCTCGTTGCGTCGGCCCGCTGGCTCGATGCGCAGCCGGCCGGACGTGATCGCCGCCCGCAGCTGGTCCGCGTACCTGGACAGGCGGAAGAACCAGTTCTCCTCGGTGACCTGCTCGAGCGGTGCCTCATGGTCGGCGCACCGTTCCGGCGGGGTGTAGAACTGCTCGCAGCCGGTGCAGTACAGGCCCTCGTAGTGCCTGCGGTACAGGTCGCCGGCGCAGGCGCGCCACAGCTTCTCGACGCCCGGCCGGTGCCGCGGGTCGCTGCCGGTCCTGATGACGTCATCCACTGTCAGGGCGAGCTCGGTGCCCAGGGACGTGAAACAACGGCCGTTATGATCGACGAACTCAGCGACGTCCCGGCCCGCGGCCTTCGCGGCGAGCACGTTCTTCAGGGAGTTGTCATCGGTGCCGGCCTGGAACCGGACCTGGTCGCCGCGGGAGCGCCGGGAGCGGGCAAGCACGTCGGCCTGCACCAGCTCGAGCGCGAAGCCGATGTGCGGGCGAGCGTTCACGTAGGGGATCGTGGTGGTCAGGTAGGTGCGCATCACGCCTCCTTATAGTTAAGGGGGCGCCGAATACGCGTCGAGGCCCCGTGATCACAGGGCCTCGCATCCGGACAGTCTCTGGTGGGCCCCTAGCGGGGCATCATCACCTGGTGTCCGGACGTGCTCATGCCTCCAAGTGTACGACGTCGCCGTGGCTTACCCGGCCCGGCCGCAGCACCTCGGCGTAGACGCCGGCGCAGGGCTCGGCGTGGCCGCCGTCGAAGGCGGGCACCCGGTTGCGGTCGGCGACCACCCGGAGCGCGGCGGGGTCGCGGGGGATCCCGGGGCCGTGGGCCAGGGTGGGTACCGCGCAGCGCGGGGTGCGCGCTATGACGCGCACGACCGCGCCGCCGATGCGGAGGTCGCGGCCGAGCCAGTCGTTCTCGGTGAAGCCTTCGGCGTCGGTGCGGATCACGACGTTGGGGCGGTAACGCTGCTGGGCGCCCGTGGCGACCAGAGCCTCAGTGCCCGCCAGGGCCTCGATGCGCGCCAGGGTTGAGGTGGTCAGCAGGTGGACCGGGGCGAAGTTGAAGAAGGTACCGGCGCCGAGCGGCCTGGCCTCCGTCTTCACCACCGCGGCGACGCCGTGCCGGATCACCTCGTCCGGGTCGGAGTGCTCCATCTGCGCGTTCTCCGGCGGGGTCGCGGTCAGCGTCACCTGCTGCCCGAGGAAGTCCGACAGCACCTTGTCGACCGTGCTGTCGGTGCTGCGGATCGCGGAGCCGTCAGGGAACACGATCGTGATGACGTCCTCGCAGCTGGTCGCGGTCATGGTGAGCATCGCGCGCCACAGCCGCGGGTTCTTCGCGCTGACGACCCGGCCGGTGACCTCGTGGATCAGCGCGTGGCTGCGGTCCCCGGCCAGGCCGGTGCTGGTCAACTCGGTGGTCGCGAGCTCCTCGCCGAGCATCGACTTCACCGGGTAGCGGATGAGCAGGCTGACCGTCCCCAGCGCTCCCATGCCTACTAAATTACCTACCGAAGCGGATCGCGGCTAGCTGCCGGCCCTGCGCGACGAGGCGCCCGGTGCGGTCCCAGACGACGCATTCCTCGTCCGCCCGCTGGCCGTCGATCAGGTGCACCCGCTGCAGGATCTCCACCGGTCCAGGCGCGGGCAGCGCGCGGACGTAGACGGTCAGCTCCAGCGTGGGCACCCAGCCGGAGACCTCGATCTCGAGCGTCGCCGGGGGAAAGGAGTCGGCCGCGTACACCAGGGAGAACGGATCGAATGGCTCGCCGCCGGGGAGGGCGAGCCAGCCGCGCAGCTCGCCGCTGCCGCTCGGGCAGCCCGCCGCGAAGCCGAGCGACCCCGGGTCCATCCGCACCTCGACCTGGTCGTAGATCGCCACCGGCAGCCCGCCCGGACCGCGGGCCGGGATGCGCGGGCAGTCCTCGTACCGGGCGGCGCCCGGCTCGGGACCGCCCTTGTCCCAGTACGGCCTCGCGTCCGGGTCGAGCGCGCCGGCCAGGATCAGCGCCTCCACGCAGGGGCTGCCGTCCTGGGTCATCCGGACGCGGACCTGGCTCGCGGACTGGCCGGACCGCAGCACCTCCGCCTCGAGGTCCACCGGTCCGGGATCCGGGGACCGGAGGTAGTGTGCGCTGGCCGCGATCACGTGCGGACGGGCAGCCACCGCGGCGGCGGCCCGGGCCGCCATCGCCAGCAGGTAGCCGCCGTTCGGCCGCCCGGCCACGGTCCACTCCGGGCTGACGAGGGCACTGAACCGGCCGTGAGCACGCAGGGACAGCCTGCTAACCTCGGCGAACGTCCTGATCTGGTCCACCCGGCCAGACTAGTAAGTTGCATGATAGAACGCAATCAGCGGGTGCCGCGCTGGAAGTCGCCGGCGAACGTGCTGGCGATCGCGGACAGGATCGCGGGACTGGACGTGATGATCCCCAGCTCGCGGTTGCGGTTCAGCGAGGTGCTCGAGAAGTTCTCCGACCCGATGAACACCTTCGCGTGCGACGTGCCCTCATCGGCCTCGATCACCTTGCCGTGGATGTAGAAGCCGTCGGGGTTGTCGTAGTAGCTGATGTGCACCCCGGCGCGGGTCAGCCTGGCATAGGCGCTGTCGTACTCGCCGTTCTCGTTCTCGCCGCAGACCTGGACGTCAACCCCGCGCCTGGCGGCCGCGATGAGCGCGTCCTCCACCACCGTGTCGCCCATCTCCTCGCTGTAGATGCGCAGGCTGCGCGTGGCGCCGTTGATGAGCCCGAGCAGCCTGGCCTGCGCGCTGGTGGGGGACCAGACCAGGTCGCCGCTGCCGTCGCCGGGGACGACGGACCGGTGCGCGAAGTCGGCGCTGAACACCGCGGTGATCGCCGCCACGTCCGCCCGGCTGGTGTCGATGACGAGGAAGTCGCGGGAGGTCGGATAGTAGGAGCTGGTCAGGTTCGCGGTCATGATGACCGCTCCCGCTGGTCGAGGAGGACCGCCACGTGCACGCCGCGGCGGGCGGCCGCGGCCAGGTCGTGCTCCGCCGTGGTGTCGGCGAACTCGTACATCGTGATGTCGATGCTGTGCTTCGCGCTGCCGATGAGACCGTAGACGGGGGAGAAGCTGGCAGCGGGCTCGATGACGAGGGTGTCGGTCTGCTGCTGCTTCGCGGTTGCGCGTTTCGTGGTTGCGTGTTTTGCGGTTGTGCGTGCGTGGTGCGCTGCTGGCCTTGCGGCGGAGCTGGCTTTAGCGGAAGCAGCGGTCAGGGGGCTGCAGCCGCTGAGCACGAGCGCCGCCCCCGCTATCGCGGCTAGGCCGGCGGCGAATCCGGGAGCCTTCGTCAGGAGCATGCGCCTACTCTGCCCAGATTTATCCCCATTCAACGCCATGCGCCGCGTCAGCCAGTAACGCTGCAGCTGTTGCCTGACGCTACGACCATTGTGCGGCCCGGTATGTCCAAGTTTGCGGGGCAGAGCGTATCTGATATTTTGGGTGGTGGTAAGCGTCTGAGCGGCCCGGCTCACCGGAGCCGCATGAGGGGCCGTCGTGCCGTCTGATCTGGTGAGTTCTTCAGATGCACCTCAGCAGGTCTCCGCCTCCCCTGATCGCTTCCCCGTTATCGGAGGTTCGCTGCCGTTCGCTGCCGCCACCTTGCGGTGGTCGGTGCTTCCATGGGTTGTGGTGAGGACACCCGGCTTCCCGGTGACGGCGCTTGAACAGCTATCGGCCCCTCAGCTGCTCAGCGAGTCCGATCGCCTCGCCGGTATCCGGGCTCAGGCCGGGCAGGTCAGGTCCCGCCTGCTCGACGCGATCACGGCGGGCCTCCAGCGGGCCGATACAGCCTCGCAACGGGAGCTGCGGAACGCGGAGCGGGCGGTGTCCCTGAACCGTCCCGTTTCCTGCGTGCCCTCAGCGGCCGCGCGCCGGATGGTGACGGCGGCGGAGCAGTGGAATGCGATCTGCGCCGTCGCCCAGTCGGCAGAAGAGAACCTGTCGGCCGCCTATGACGCCGCTTACCGCCAGGCATTGACGGTGGTCAGCCAGGAATGCGCCGACCCCCGGTTCGGGCATGTCCTGTTCATCTCCAGCCGGCGGTTCTACGACAACTTCTGGGCAGCTCACCTGGCGGCCGCGGGTCCCGCCGTCCCTTTCAGGAGGTCTCGCCAGAAGCTCCGTACCGCGGCTCGGTATCTGCGTCGCCTGACGGTGCGCTGCGAGGAGACCTCGTTTTTCGGGCCGGTTCACTTCGCTCAGCTGGATCCGTCTAGTGACCGCGCGGTGCGGCTGGAGGATCCCGGCCCCGAGAGGGTCTACGCCGAGCCGAGCATGTGGCTTCTGGAGCTGCTCACCAGGCACCTGCACCGGGACCTGCCCGAACTCGACCGGCCGGTGCGGCAGCACCCGCTGTTCCGTGTCGAGGGCGACCGCCTGAGGCGGGTAACTGATAGCCGGTCCCGGCAGCTTTCCGATGCCGCCGTGCGCTTGTGGGACGAACTGCCCGGTCACCCTTCTGTCGGTGCGGCCGCGCGCGCCCTGGGCATGTCCCCGGACCTCGCCGCGGACTGCCTCGCCCGCCTGCAGCCCGGCTTAATGCCGTGGACGGTGCCCTCTCATGAGATATATCCCCTGGAGTACCTGCTCTCGCTGAGCGATGATCCGCTCCTGCGGCTTGTCGGTCAGCATCGCGATGCCTTTGCCGCCAGCCCGTGGCCGGATCGCCGCGAGCCATTTCTCGCCCTGGAACGGGTGGTCAGCGACCGGCTTGGCGTCGACGCGGATACCGGGCAGGGACTTCACTACGCGGACCGCTATGTCCTCCATGAGGAACAGGCTCACCGGCTGAGTTCCCTGACGACCTTTGGCGCACCCCTGATCAAGGGACTCCGGACGGCGACCGAGGCGATGCTGCCGCTGGCATATGTCGCCGCCCTGGTCCTGCGGGCCGATGCTCGCGTGGCTCTGCGGGCGGCGACCGAGGGCCGGCGCCTGCCGCTCGCGGCCGTGGTCGGGATGGAACTGCCCGATGTCACGCCGCGGTTCAGCGCTTTCCTGGCCGATGTCCACGATGTGGCGGCGGCTCGCGTAGCCGATGGGGTCGTGCGGCTTAGCCGGGATGATGTCACCGCGCTCATTGCCCGGCATTGCCCGGCGCTCGATCCGGCCGATGCGTACGGGACGCTGGCTGGTCCGGACTGGATGCTGACGGGGCCGGCGGAAGGCGCTGCGTGGGTGCTCAGCGAACTGCATGATGACGGAAGCTATCTCGCCGGCGGCGTGACCCGGGTGCATCCGGACGGAGCGGCCTTGCGGGCTGTGTTCGAACAGCGGGTTGTCAGCGTGATCGACCCAGCGGAGATGGCGGCGATCATCGCCAGGCGCCGGAACAAGTTCCTCATCCCGGAGATGCCAGGACTTGCGATCGAGGTGGGGGGCAGGTCGGTGAAACCGCGGCCCTGGGCCGTCCCCATCTCCGAGGCGGAGGTTGCGGAGGACGGCGCTGCGGTGCTGGTGCGCGGGCGGCGTCTTCGTCTGTACAGCGGTGATATCCCCGGTCTTGTGCACCGGGCCCTGGCCGTGCCCGCGCTCAACCCGGTCGTGATCGACACCGGGCCCTCGACTCCCCGGGTGCTCATCGACGGCACGGTGATCCAGCGGGCACGGTGGCGGCTGCAGCTGGGTGGCGGGGTTCACGGCCGTGAGGCGTGGGACCGAGCGCAGGAGATCCGCCGTGAGAACGGCTTGCCGCAGCGGGTATTCGTCCGTCACCCGACCGAGCCGAAACCCCTGTTCGTCGATTTCACCGATGTCCTGGCAGTTGAGGACGTGATGCGGCTGCCGGCCGCACCGGTCCTGGTGAGCGAGATGCTTCCCGACTACGGCGATCTGTGGTGGCGCCCGGACGGTTCGCCGATGTGCGCCGAGCTGCGGATGGGCTGCCTGGTCTGGCTCGACCTTGATCCCGGTACTGGCACCGGGCCGGCCAGACCGCCTGCTTCCCGGAGCCGGGCGTGACAGCCGGCCAGGAGGCTGGCAGCGTCCTGCGCCGCTACCAGAGCTTCCTCGGCCGCCCTGGCCTCGTGCGCCTGCAGGCCAGCGCGCTGCTCGCCCGGATCCCCGGCGGCATGAACGCCCTGGTCCTGGTCCTGGTCATACAGCAGCGGTCGTCGCTGGCGGCCGCGGGTGCGGCGGCTGCCGCGTACACCGCTGGAATCGCGCTGGCAGGCCCGGTGCGCGGCCGGGCGGCCGACCGGCGGGGGGCGGCGCAGGCGCTCGTCGTGACCGGTATCGCGCAGGCGGCGTGCATGCTGGGCCTTTTCGGTGCCGTGCTCGCGTCGGCTCCCGTCCCGCTGGAGATCGTGCTCGCGGGGCTGATCGGTGCGGTGCTGCCGCCAGTCAACCCGGTGATGCGCACGATCTGGAGCCGTACCCTCGACGGTGCGCTGCGACGGATGGCCTTCTCGGTCGAGTCCGTGATGCTCGATGTCACCTTCATCGTCGGGCCGGCCCTCGTCGCGGTGGTCACCGCCCTGAGCGGTGCTCGCTGGTGCCTGCTTCTCACCGCGCTGCTTACCGGGTGCGGCTGCCTGGCTCTGGCGGCAGCGCCGGAAAGCAGAGGCTGGCCCGGCACGGCCGGGCAGCGCCGGTGGCTGGGCGCCTGGCGTGATGGCCGCCTGCGTCGCCTGCTCCCCGCCGGTTTCTTCCTCACCGGATCGATCAGCGCGATCGAGCTGGCCATCGTGGCGTTCTCCCGGGCGCACGGCCACCCCGCCATGTCGGGTTATCTCATCGCGCTGCTCTCGGTCGGCAGCATCGCCGGCGGGCTGGCGTTCGGCGCGCTGAACGTCCGCGGCCGTCCCCTGCGCCAGTTCGCGGTTACCGCGGCTGCTCTCGGCGCGGGCTATGCCCTCGGTTCCCTGGCCGGATCGGCCGTCGTGCTAGGCGTCACGCTCGCCTGCGCTGGGCTGTTCCTCGCGCCAGCCATCACGCTCGAGTACACGGTGGCCGACGAGGTCGCGGATCCAGCTGTCATGACGGAGTCGTTCGCGCTGCTGAACGCTATGGGGCAGGCCGGCTCGGCCACGGGATCGGTCCTGGCCGGATTCGCCGGGCAGCACGGTCACGGGCGCGGAGGGTTTCTCGTCGCCGGGGCAATGGCGCTGGGAGCCGGGGCCCTCGCCCTGACCGTGAGGATCGAAAGCGGAGAGGAGAAACGCTCGTGAGGATCTGTGTCGGTGTCATGGCGCAGGTGCCCGCCGAGGCTGCCTGCCTGCCAGCGACGGTCGCTAGCGTCGCGGCGTTCGGTGATGTGACGGTGTTCTCGCTTGACGCCGGGCCCGAGGTGGCCGCCTGCGCACGTCAGCTTGACGTGCCGCTGGTAGAGGTTCCGTGGGATGACCACTACGGCGATGCCTTCAATCATGTTCTTGACGCGCTGACCGGGATGCGGCTGCTCACGTACGCGGACGAGTTCGCCGAGGTGACCGGCGATACCCGCGGGCTGGACACGGAAGGGCATCCCGGCGCTGTGGGCATCGAGCATCGTATGTCCGCGGCGGACGGGTACCGGGAGGAGGACGAAATCCGCCTTCTTCCCGAGGGCACCGACCTGCGCTACGCCGACCGGCTGAGCAAGGTGCCCTACCGCGAGGGGGCGGCGGCCGCTGTGTCCGGATGCACCAGGATGCCTCTCCTGCTCGTGCATGAGCCAGCACGGTGGCCAGGGCTGATCGCTCAGCGGGTGCAGCGCACACTGGCCGTGGTGGAGAAAGGGCTGCGCGTCGAGCCCGGCCGTCTCGACTTCGCCTTGCGCCGTCTGCGCTGCTACTGGGCGCTGCATGACTGGGACGGCGCCGAGGAGGCCGGCCGCCACTGGCTTGCCCTGGCCCAGGAGGACAACGAGGACTACCCGGTCGTGCAGTACTTCCTCGCCTGTGGCTCGGTGGCCCGCCGGGACCTGGCCGAAGCGGAGGAACGGGCCCGGCGCGCGGTCGCGCACACCGGCACGTTCGCTGACGGCTGGTATCTCCTCGGCGAGCTGGCCGTGCAGCGGGGCGACCTGGGGACGGCTCAGGCCTGTTTCAGGAACGCCGCGGACCTCGGCATGGCGGCATTCCCGGTCGCGATCGAGGATATGAGCTTCAGCACGTGGCAGCCCCTCCTGGCGATGGCCGCCCTTGCGAGGCGGGCCGGTGCCGGCGATGATGCGGCCAGGCTGAAGGCAGAGTCCGTGCGAGCCCGCCGGGCGCTGCGGCGGGCAATGGCCCAGGGCGGTGCGCCGGCCTAGCCCGCCGCTGAGGTTCACCCGTGGCAGGCCGCCAGGAAGCGGAACTCGCAGGTGTGATGACCTTCGGGCCCGGCTAGCCAGCACTGGCTGACGTCGGGGAGCATCTCGGTGACGGTGAGCGCCTGCCCCGTGCCCAGGCTCATGAGGCAGCCGGCCAGGACGGGGCTGGCGGCGTCGATATAGACGGGCTTGGGTTCGGCGCCGGCCCTGACGAAGACCCGGCGCGGCATCCCCTGCTCGGCCCACCAGCGGATCACTGCCCCGTAACGCTCGGCCCTGGTCAGCCGGGAGGGAAGGTCGGGGAGCCGGACTTCCCAGCGGCGGCGCTGCACCACGACGCCGCCGACCGTGATGCGCGGAAGCCGGGGGCCGGTGCCGAAGACGGTTGTTCCCACGGCCGGCAGGGAGAATACGGTGAGCGGGTCGGTCTCGTCGCCGCCGGTCAGCGCGGGCAGCAGTACGAGCTCGCCCAGCCCGTCGCAGAGCGCGAGCCGCTCGCCGGCGCGGCGGACGACCAGGTCGGCGACCGGGGTGGCGGCCGCGGTGGGCAGCCGCGGCCGCAGCTCGACGGGCACCACGGCCTGCGGATAGGCGAAGATCTTGGCCGAGCGCCCGCCGACGATCTGGGCGAGCCTGGTCCCGGGGGGCGTGATCTGCCCGAGGAGCCAGGCGTCCCGGTCGGCGCAGCGCTGCGGCATTTCCCGGCGGGCGTAATAGTCGGTCGGGAAGACCGACAGGAGGTTCATGGGATGAGCCTCGCCGATCACCACCATCACGTCATCCGGTGCGGGGCCGGTACGGGCCAGCAGCAGGTCAATGGACGCGAACAGGTGCGGGGCTGCCGTTCCCGCGACGGAGCCGCCCGCGCCCGCATCCAGGTCGAGGCACGGTCCGGCGCAGTGTGAGATCCGCTCGTCCATCCACCTGTGCACTGAGGTGCTGACCGGCCCGGTGGCCGGGTGACGCCGCAGCGTGCGCAGGACCTCAAGGAAGGGCACCTCGCCGGCTTCGCCGAACGCCGAGGCGAACACTGCCGCGGCGTGACGACGCAGCACGGCATGGCGCTGGGCCGATGCGGCTGCCCATAGCGAGAGCGCGGCGCCGGCCCCGGCCCGGATGGTCTCCGCGAGCTCGGTGCCGAGGCGCACGCTGCAGGTCGACGGCCGCTCTTCGAACAGCAGCGTCCGGTCCGCGTACATGCGCCCGGCTCCGACTCGCGGTTCGGCCCCGGTGAGCGCCCGGTAGCGCTCCTCGATCTGCCCGAGAAGCTGCAGGCGATCGGGCACCGGTGCCGTCGCGAAGCGCCGGAGCAGCCGGCGGAACTCCGCGATCACCTCCGGCCATCGCCCGGTACCCGCCTGGGTGCCGGCGAGCCGCAGCTCGAGGTCGGCAAGCGGGTCCTCCGACCGGGGATCCACCATCGGCGCGTGGACGAGGGCTCCGGCGGCCTGGAGACGGCTGAGCACTGCCGCTGCCGCAAGCGGGTCTCCGGTCCCGTTCGTGAGTTCCGCGCTGGTCCGGCTGCCGTCGGCGAGATCCCACAGGCGGCAGCCAAGGTGGCCGAGCGGGAACTGACCACGGAGGGTAACCAGGCGGGAGCCCGCACGTCGCGCGGTTGGCACCCGGCGGGGGCGCGGTGGTACCGCGCCGGAGTTCTCGATCGCCTCCGCCAGCCCGGCGGCGAGCCGGTACGTGGCGAATACGCCGGGGGATCCGGCGCCGGCATATCCGTCCACGGCGATGCCGTCAGCCGCCGGATCGACGTGACCGTAGCCGATCGGGCCGAAGTAACTATGGGTCTCGTTTCTCGCGGCCAGCCGCTGCAGGTACAGGGCAAGCCGGCGGTAGAACGCCCAGCTCTGGCCGGCGGGCCGCGCCGGCCTGGCGGCGTGACGCTGTACGGCGGTGAAGAAGGATGGGCTGAGCAGCATGAGCGCGCCCTGAACGTCCTGCCGGGCGGCAAGCAGCGCAAGACGCTCCGCGGTCCGCTCCTGGCTCGCGCCGGCCACCGCGGTGACCCGGTCCAGCAGGGCTGCGCAGGCGTCCTGCCTGATGTTCCACTCCCGGAGAAGGCGGGGCAGCTCGCCGTCTCCGGCCAGGCCGGCCCCCGCCCCGGTCCGGCGCCGGCCCACCCGCTCGCGGATCCGGCTGAGCGCGCGCAGCGAGTCGTGGTCGCCGTGGGCGGCCGTGACCGACGCGGGCAGCTCCTCGCTGAGCAGCCGGCTCCGCAGTGCCTCGGCCGCCTCGGCCGCGTCGCCGTACCGGGTGACCGCCGCGGTCAGCTCCGCCGTCGTGAGGTCCTCCAGCAGCTCCACCGGGAACCCCGCTGCCCGTACGGCAAACGAGGGATAGAGCTGCCAGCTCATCGAGCTGCCCGCAGCGACACGCCGTCGACCAGCATGGCGGGGGCAGCGATGCCGCGGAACGTGGTCGAGTGCAGCAGATCGGGGCCGCAGGCCACCAGGTGGCGGAGCATCGGGAGCAGGCCGATGGCGATCTCGGCCAGGTACGGTCCCGTGCCGCGCTCACCGGAGCGCAGGGGCCATCCCAGAACCTGGGCGCGCAGTGTGCCGTCCCGGCCGAGCCACGGAACGCGGACCGGCAGCACTGCCTCGAAACCGTTATCCGCGCACCCGCGCAGTGCCGGCAGGCCGCCGGTTCCGGGTTCCAGCCGGAATCCGGTGGGGCCTGGGCGTACCGGCTGGCCGGGGCCGGGCCGGACGGCCTGCCCGGCGCTGTCCGCGCCGGCAACCCGTGCTGTGCCCTTCGTGTGCAGCAGGCCGGTGAGGACCCCGTGGTCGATCACGGTGGCGCGGCGGGTGGGGGTACCTTCGGCGTCTATCGGGCTGCCCCACGGCCCCTGGCCAAGCCGGGCGTCGTCGGTGAGCGCGGCGGCCCGGCTGGCGACGCGGCGGCCGATGCGCCTCGGCAGCCAGCCATCCGGACCCCTGGCGGCAGCGCCGGAGAACAGGGCGGCGAACGCGTTGACGAAGTGGATCGCCACCTCCGGGGCGAACAGCACGGGTGCCGTGCTCTCCCCGGGAAACGGGACCGCCCGCTCGCGCAGCCCGGCGAGCGCTTCGCGCCGGCCGGCCACGAGTTCCGCGGCCGGCAGCTCCTGTCCCCAGGTCAGGCCGCCTTCAAGGAGGTCACCACCCGGGCCTTCCAGCCATGTCCACAGCCTGCGGCGGGTCGCATGCCAGCTCAGCCGTGCACCGGTGTGCCAGCACACGCCGGCCTGCAAGAGTTCCTCGGTCACCTCCGCTCCGGCTGCCTGACCTGCGCGGCCGGGGCCGCTGCCGGAACGGGCCAGCACGGCGTCGAGGAGGTCAAGGATGACGCGGCGGCTCACCGGCTCGACCGGGAGGGACGCAGGCTCGGCCGGTACGGCCGGGGGACTCAGCACCAGCCCGCCGGCGGCCTGGTCACCTGCCGTGCGCGCCAGGCTGACTGCCGTGGCGGCGAGAAGGCCGGGATCTGCTGCCGCATCAGCGGTCGCTGACGCCTGCCGCCCGGTGACGACGACCTCGAGCTCGATGGTCATCGTGAGCGCGTTCCGCTCCATCAGCGGACCAGAGGGCGGGCGCAGTGCCTGGCGTACAGAGCTCAGCCGGACCGTTGCGGCTGCCTGGTCGGCTCCGCGGGCGACGGCGGCGAGGACCGCTGCGCCTGCGAGATCTGCTGCGCCGGCGAGTTCCGCGGGACGGGGCGGGCTCACGCGTGCACCGCTAGCTGGCGGATACGGAGGGTCGGCTGCCCTACCGAGACGGTCAGGGGGAACTGGCCGAGCTTGTTGCACAGGAAGCCGTAGGCCAGGAAGCGGAGGTCGTCACAGATCACGTCGATGGCGCGCAGCAGGTCGAGCCCGCGTCCGGTGAGCACCGCGCCGGTGACCGGGCGGGTGATCGCGCCGTTCTCTATGAGGTAGGCCTCGGTGGCCCTGGCCTCGAACCATTCACCGCTCATGTTCGTCTCCCCGGAGACGATCGCGGCCACGTACAGGCCGCGGCGCACGCCGTCGAGTGCCGCCGCGGGCGCCACGTCGCCGGGCTTGATGTACGTGCAGCTCATCCTCGTCACGGCGGGGTACTGATATCCGACTCGTCGTCCGCTGCCGGTCGCGGGCCGGCCCAGGAGACGGGCCGTGGTGCGGTCGGCCAGGACCGAGGCTACGACGCCGCGATCTACCAGGACGGTCTCGCGGGCGGCCTCCCCTTCGTCATCGCGGGAATACAGCGGTGCGTGTTCCGGGGCTCGCGGATCGTCCGCGATCGTCAGCGATGGCCCAGCGACCTTTTTCCCGACCAGCGGGCCGTAGGCGGCTCCCGGGCTGGTGGCGATGTCGCCCTCCAGCCCGTGGCCGCACACTTCGTGGAACAGCGATGCGGGGCTTCCGGGACCGAGGATGACAGGCATCTCCCCGGCCGGAGCGGGAACGGCGTGCCTTCGCGCGGCGGCCGCGGCCGCCGCCTCCGCCGCGGCCGCACGGTGCTCGCCAGAGGCGAGCAGGACGGCCCCGCTTGACCCGGCGGCAACGCGCAGCGCCCGGGCGTACCTCGGCATGCCCTCGGCGCTGGCGCCCAGGAGCAGCTTGACGCGGTGGCGGTCGTCGCCGGTGCCGCGCGCATCCCCGTCATCCGCGGCGACCACATGCCGGACGAGCTCACCGGTGACGTCGGGGATCGCGGCGGCGGACCTGATGATGTCGGCAGCCTCCGCGACGGCCTGGCACAGTGACCGGCGCTCGCCTTCCGGTATCAGCTCGGGTATGGCATCGGCACCGCTCAGCACCTCGTGCGGGTACCCGCCGCCCTGCCGGATGAGCAGGCGGACGACCTGGCTGCCGACACCGGGACGGGCCGCGTGGATCCGGTGGCCGCCGGACCAGTGCTCGACCGATGTTCCCGCGTGCCTCGCCTGGAAGGTGCGCATCCGGGTGCCCTCGATGCGGGCCCTGAAAACCTCCTCAGCCTCGGCGAACAGCAGGAGCGGCTCCGTCCCGCCGAAGGCGCGCCGCGCGGCGGCGGCAGCGCCTGGTTCCAGGAGCGGGGGAAGGGTCACCGGCGCCGGTCCAGGACGACCGAGATCCGCAGCTCCGCACAGTAGCGGCCCCCGGAGCCGTGCAGCCACAGCCCGTCAGGGGGGCGCGGCAGCGCTTCGGTGAGCGTGACCTCGGCGGCCGGCCCGCTGAGGTGCCGGAGCAGGTCAACGAGCGCCGGGGCCTCCAGGTCCACGAGCACCGGTTTGCGTTCCCCCTCCGGACGGGCGTAGCTGTAGCGCGGTACTCCCAGCCGGAGGCAGCGACGCCGGAACATCGCGTACCCCGCCGCCGGACCGGCCCCTGGCGGCGGGAGGGACACCGTCCAGGAGGCACGCTGCACGATGACCCGGCCGAGGTACACGCGCGGCGACCTGTCACCGGTGCCGTAGCGGACCGGCCGGATCCGCGGCGGGGCCAGAGCGTTGTGCGGAACCGAGTCCAGCTCGCCGTTGTGCAGGAGGAACTCCCCGGCGCCCGCGGCCAGGCACACCAGCCGCTGGCCGTCGAACCGCACGTTCACCTCCGCCAGCGGAATCCGCCTGGTAGCCCAGCGCGAGTCGGTCGTCCCGCCGACGGTCACGGCCGGTCCCGGGAAGACGAACGGCATGATCTTGGCCCGCCTGCGGCCCACGACGCTCGCCAGCTGGCGTCCGGCGCAGGCGGCCGACAGCAGCTCGGCGCCCGCTGCCTCCACGGCCGGCATGTCGGGGTGAAACCGGATCGCCCACCCCCACAGCATCAGCGTGTCGTGGCATTCGGCCAGGATGAGATCCGCGGTGCCATCCCGGATGGCGGTCACGTCGCGGCTGTCGAACATGATGTCAGGAGAGGCGATGAGCGGGTCGGCGCCGACATCGATCCCCGGGAGGTCAGCAGGGGCGATGCGTACCTCACCGCTGTCACCCGCGGCGGCCAGCCGCTGCTCGATATAGGCACGTGCCGGGGTGATCCCGGGTTCACGGCAGGCGGTGTACTCACGCCCGAGCAGGTGCAGCAGCGGCACCGCCGCTCCGGCGGCGAGCCGGGGCTCGGTTGCGAGGACCGCGGCCGTCAGCGCCCGGTGACGTGCGGCTGCCTCGCCGGCCAGGAGGGTCAGGGCGGGCGTCAGCTCCAACACGATGGCGTCCTGCGCGCGCCTGCCGAGGTGCAGCGGGGTCATGCTGCCCACGCATTCCTCGGCGAGAACGTGACGGTCGGCATACCAGCGGCTGGAGCCGGAAGCCTGGCGGCGGCGGCGGGCGGGCCGGCCTGCCTGCTCCAGGGTCGCCTGTGCCAGGACACGCTCCGCCTCGGCCAGGAGTACCCGGCGGCTGGCCAGGGAACTCGCGGCGAATCGCTCACGGAGCCTGGCCAGGTGATCGAGGCCGTCCCGCCAGCGGTCGAGCGAGGGATCACCCGGATCGAGCAGCTGGCGGAGCCAGGCCAGCGGATCATCGGCCGTGACCGGCGGATCGCAGTCGAGGAAGATGATGCCGGCAGCGCGGAGCCTGCGGAGAGCAGCCAGCGTGCCCGTGATTCCCTGGCCCGTCGCTCGTGCTATCTCACGGGCCGGACGGCTGCCGTCGCACTGCGCCAGTACCGCGGCCGCCTCGGCGTCCAGTGCGATCCGCCGGCCTGGCACCGTGGCGACGGCGTCCCGGATGGATGCCAGGTCGTGCGGACGAGGGGACAGCGCCGGCCAGACGCACGGATCCGCGGTCATGGCCGCCGCCAGCGCCATGACAGCGGAGTGGGACACGAACGCATGGCGAAGCAGCAGGTCATCAGAGCGGTAGACCGGAGCGTCGGCGAAGCCGGCGAAGTCGGCGTAGTCGATGGGGCCGAAGAACGACGTCGTCTCGTTCTTCGCGCAGAGTCGCTGCAGGTAACCAGCGAACTGCCGGCGCAGGGCCCGGGCCCGCCCGGAGGACGGCGCCTGATCGCTCTCGCGCAGCTCGGGTACTCCCCGGTCAAGTACGGCCGGGCTGGACAGCCAGATGGCTTCGGCGCACCGGGTGTCCTCGGTCAGTGCGAGCAGCGACCGGTGGGTACGGCGTGCCGCGCTGGCGTATGCCAGCAGGTACTCCCGGTCGGCGGCGTTCCTGGCCCGGACCGCCTGCTGGTAGCCGGCGATGACTGCCGCGGCCGATGGCGGCAGGCCGCCGAGGTCACCGGGGTCGGTGAGCCGGGCCAGGGACTTGCGCAGCCGGTTGCGGGCGGGATGGGGGAGTCCCGGCTCGCCGCGGAGGCGGGCTGCCGCCTGCCGGGCGGCCTCGGCGAGTTCAGCCTGGGCTGCGGCCGTGGCATCGGCGGCGCCCGCGGAGGATGGCTCGTGAACGGCATCCAGCCACTCCCAGGGGAACCCCGTCGTCCGGACGATGGCATGCCCGTGCAGGAGCCACGCGCCGCCCCCCGCCACCGGCGGACCCGCCGCGGCCCGGATGGCCGGGCCAGCCGGCGCCCCGGTCACCTGGCTTCCAGCGGCCGCAGTGAAAAAGGCCGCAGTGAAAAAGGCACTGACCATGGTGTGGGCCGCCCCTGAAGAAGATCAGTTACCACCTCGGCCGTGACACCGGCCGTGAGAATGCCCTGGCCGCCATGACCTGCGGCGATGAGCACGCGGGGGATGGCGGTCCACCCGATGACAGGACGGCCGTCCGGCGTCGCCGCCCGGTAGCCGTGCCAGATCCGCTCGACTGGGGTGGCGCGGGCAGCCGGGATCATGCGGCTCGCATGAGCGGAGAGGAGGAGCACGCCCTCCAGGGTCGGCGCGGGCTCGAACCCGCAGTCCTCTTCGGTAGCCCCGATGATGAGCCCGCCGCCGACACCGGGAGCCAGGTAGAGGGTTCCCGAGATGATATGGGAAAGCCGTGCACCCGGCGCGTCTGCCAGGCGCATCATCTGGCCCCGCCGGGGGCCGACCGGTACCGGGCCGCAGGCTGCCATCACCTCACCGCTCCAGGCACCCGCGGCAACGACAACCGCGCCGGCGCTCACGGTGAGCTCGGCGGTACCGGCTGGGCTTGCTCGCAGCACGACCGCGGGCGAGGAGCCGCCGGGCGGCACCATGGCCCGGCAGCCGAGCAGCAGGTCCGCGCCGGCTTCTCCGGCGGCGCTCAGCAGGCGGTCAACGTAGCCTTCCGCATTCACCACGAGCCCGCCTGCGGCCCGGAATGCCCCCGTCATCCTGCTCACGTCAAGGGCCGGTTCCAGGTCGGCCGCGGCTTCCGGCGTTATCCAGTCGCCGGCCGCCGCGGCCGCCGCCAGGCGGGCTGCCAGCGCCTGCGCCTCGGCGCCGCTGCGAACGGGACGCAGGATGCCGCAGGAGAGCGTGAGACCGGCGTCCGGGTCGATCTGCCGCAGGCACGCCGCCAGCGCACGGGCGCCCTCGGCTGCGAAGGCCCACATCAGCGGATCGGCCAGCAGGCGTACTGACGGCACCGCGATCCCGGCGGCCGCACGGGAGCCGAGGCCGCCGCGGCTGTCGGCGTCTACCACCAGGACGCTGGCGCCCTGTGCGGCAGTGCGGTACGCGACGGACGCGCCGATCACCCCGGCACCGATGATCACGACGTCGTAGCGCTCGGCCGCGTCGGCCATGGTGATCACCGCGGTCCCCCGGGACGGGACGAGAATGACATGCGCCATTCACAGCACAGCGGCTCGCTCCCGGGCCGCCACCACCACTGACCGGGCGCCGGCAGCATCTCGGTCAGCGTCAGGGCTGTGTCCTGCCCGGCGTAATGCATCAGGTGCCGGAGGCTGACCGGGCAGGTCAGGTCGGCGAAGACAGGCTTGCGCGCGGTACCGGTACGGGCGAACACCTGCTGGGGCAGCCCCGCGACGGCACGGATATCGTCCGCGACGCGAACCAGTTCCCCCGCAGGCCTGGCGCGGCGCAGGCAGGACAGGTCCTCGCGCCCGAGCGTCCACCTGCGGCGCCACGCCGTCACATCCCCGATGATGACGCGCGGACCCGCGCTGCGGGAGAGCAGGGGAACCGGCGCGACGACGGGAAGCTGCCCGAGCAGCCAGTTCGACGCGCTCCGCGGGTGCCGGGCGCGCAGCCGGAGCTGCCTGCCATCCTCGGTGACCAGGCGGATCCGGCCTTCATGAACGGTAACCCACAGCGCCTCGCTCCGCACCGGCTCGGCCTGCGGATGGCAGGCCATCGACCCGAATTCCACGGCGGGCCCCGGCAGCTCCCGCTCGAAGGCCTTCCCCGCAGTGCGGCGGAAGACCGTCCCCGCCAGCGCCGGGTCACCGGACAGTACCGCCACGGAACGCTCCACGGCATCGAGTTCCGGGTCCAGGGAAGCCAGGTGCGTCCAGATCTGCACACCCTGGTGGATCTCGCCGACTATCAGCGGCAGCGTGCGGAGGTCCGCCCCGGGCAGGCACGGATCACTGCCGATGAAGACATCCGGCGACACCACGACAGGTTCCCCTGGGGTCCGCCAGAGCCCGGCCAGGTCGGACCCGGCCAGCCGGCTGACCCCTTCGCGCTCGTGGGTGAGCACCAGCCTGTCCAGGCTGGCCAGCCACTCGCGGATCGCGGGCTCCTCCTGGACCGCCTGCACGTCGAGGGCGCGGTCGATGGCCGAGAGGAATGCCAGGTAGGGAAGCCGCCCGTCAGGGGCGGCCTCAGCAAGCACCGCGAGTGCCCGCTCGTGGATGGCCGCCTGGATCAGTGCGCTGTAGCTGACGCACAGGTCAAGCACGGGCGCGAGGCGCTCGGTCAGCGCCGCGGTACCTCCGGCGCCGACGTCGAGGGTCTCGGCGTTCCCCCGGCAGTCCTCGGTGACCAGGAGCCGGTCGGCGTACATGGTGCCTTCGCCTCGCCGTGGCCGGCTTCCGGTGAGCAGGCTGAATTCATGCTCCAGCCGGGTGAGGGCCGCCACGCGTCCGTCGCTCGCGGTGCTCTCGAAATCGTGCACCAGGTTCGCGAGGCGATCGAGGACTGCCAGCCACCGGGCCCCGGCAGCGGGTGCCGCGGCCATCGCGTCGACGATACGTGCGCGCAGCCAGTCAAGCGGGTCATCAACGGCAGCGGGAACGATCCAGCCGACCTGCGCGATACCGCTGCCGGTCACCTGCCCGATGATGTCCTCGCCGGCGTGCGAGCAGGCGGTCGCAAGGGGGATGCCGCGCCCGCAGAACCGCAGTGCACGGGCCCATTCAGCGGGCACTCGCAGGCGCCTGCCGGTGACCGCGTTGCGGACCGCGACGCCAGCGGCATCGCTGATCACCGTCAGCCCGGGCCGGACTCGTACCGGTGCCTGCCTGCGCAAGGCGGGATCGGCGGCCAGCATGGCGCTGATGACCTCCGTCGCCCAGACGGTCAGCCGCGCGCGCCTTGCCAGGTGGCGCTGCGGAGCTCGCCGGAGCCGCATCGCGGCCGGAAAGCCGCGCGGCAGCGGGTATGGCAGGAACCAGCCGTAGTCGACCGGCCCGAAGAAACTGGTGGTCTCGTTCTTGGTCGCGAGCCGCTGCGCATAGGCGTACACCGTGCGGACAGCGCGGCGCTCACGCTTGCGCATGAGGCCGTCATCCTCCCCCGGGAGGGCACCCGGCCACCGCCACCGTGCGATGACATGCTGGTATGCGTCCGGGCTCGACAGGAACACTGCCTCGCGGAAGGCCGGCTGGGCGGCCAGGGCTCCCATCGAGCTGGCCACCTGCCGCTCAGTCCGCATGGCTTGCTCGTCTATCCCCGCGACGCACTCCGCGAGCATCCCGGTCGTGTTGTTCCACCGCTGCGCCCAGCGGCGAAGTGAGCCCGGTGATTGCGGCGGGAAGGCCACGGGTTGCGCTGTGGTGGCGGCAATGCGGAGCAGCCGGTACAGCGCTTTGTAATCTGGCCGGCCGGCGCCGCAATGAGCGAGGGCGGACTTCGTACTGGGCAGTACATGCGCGATTAGCTCAGAACGCTGCTCGCGAATCTGCTCCAGCAGCGCGCGCCGCCGCTCTAGCATGGCTATCAGCTCTGGCGAGGCGGTATCCACGAGCGTGAACGGGAAGCCAGCACTGCGTACCAGGAAACGAGGGCAGGCCCGCCATCCTGGGGGCAGGCCGGCTAGCTGCCCAGCCTGCGCGGGCGGCGTGCAAGGGATGGTCGCCATGCGGGCCTCACCATCCCCACACTGTCACTGATTGCACAGCAATTGCACTGGCCAGTCCGCTAGGCAGTCATGTCATTCCTGCCATTGCGGTCTCCTGAGAATTACTCAGGTTACGAGCCTGCCATTCCGTGAATCTAAACAAGGAAATGTTATCGATCGCGGTGCGCTCACTGTCAAGGCCCACCGGTACCAGGCTTGAAGCCAGGGCCGGGATCGCTTAGGCTCGCTATTGTCGGAATTGTCGCTCAGGCACGGAGAGGACGTCGGCATCATGACAGTTGGCGAAGACCGGGTAGAGCAGGAATCACCTCCAGTTCACGAGATCCAGCCTTCAGCAGCGGCCGATGAGGATGCCTTCGACGACGACGATCTCGACGACATGGACTTCCTTCTCGATGAGATCGAAAACCGCATCGCTCCGCTTGCGTGACGCCGCGACATGGCGCGCCCTTCGGCGAGCGCGGGCCGCTCGGCCCGCGGTGGTGCGCGTAGCGAGACGAGCGATTCGCGGCGCCATATCCGCGTAGTGCTGCCGTCGTCGCCGCTCATGGGGCTGGATACGGCCCGGCTGATCACCGAGGCGATGGTGAAGGCTGATCCGGCGCTGGTCAGCGAGACGGCGGCGCAGCGGCCCGCCGAGTGGAACGTCCTGTTCCGCGGTTCCTTTCCCGGCGCGGAGCCGTTGTCCGCCCTCGCGTCCACGTGTTCCGAGCGACGGCTGCACGCCGAGAGCGAGCAGGTCATGCGGGTGCTCGACGTGGTCGGCCTGCTCGTCGCCCGGCTCGCCGCGGAGCGGCCCGTTGAGCTGGTCATCGGTAACGCGTCGCGCATCGACCTTCCGTCGCTGCGCGGCCTGCTGCGCATCGCCGAGCGGGGACGGGCCGGCGGCGCGGGCGTAAGGGTGATACTGGGCGGTATCCGTGCCGGGTATGCCGGTGATCCGCTCCGTCACGGCGAGGACCCGGAAGCGGCGAGGATCCGCTCGATCGTGTGGGAGGCGTTCTGGCGCCGCTGCGCGGAGTGCGCCGAACCGCCAGTGTCCGCCGCGGATGCAGCCGATGCAGCCGATGCCGCGGGCGGCGGCATAGCCTCCGCCGCTGAGCTCCCGGCCTCCTTCGAACGAGACTTCTTCCGGCAGGCGTGCGCAGGAGGAACCGCGGAGGAACGCCTGGCTGGCTCACTGCTCGCCATGCGGGCGGCGTTTTTCTCCACCAGCCACGACGGAGGGCTCACCGCTGCCGGGCAGGCGCTCAGGGAACTGACCGGACGGCACATCGACACGGCACGAGTCCGGGAGCTCCTCGCCGAGGCGCCGCGGACGGACGACCCGGCGTCGATAGGTATCGGCCCCGACGACATCGCCGACGCGGGTGCCGTGCGCAGCCTGGTCCATCGCTACCGGGGAATGACCTGCGCGTTTGTCCTCGATTACCGGACAGCGCTGGCTGAGCTGAGCGCCGCTGTGGCGGCAAGCGAGATCCCGTGGGTAAGAGCCCGGGCACGGCTGCTGCGCGCCCTGCTTCATATCAAGCGCATCGGCGACGTCGACGCCGGGATGCGGGACGTTGCCGAGGGACTGGACGAGCTGAGCGCAGGCAGCGATCCGGTGAGCGCTGTCGAGGCGGCCTGGCTGCACAACGTCCGCGCCCTCGGGCATGTCCAGCGCCGGGACCTGACCGCGGCGAGATCCGACGAGCGGGCCGCGGTGCGGCTGGTGGGACGGCTGCACACTACCGATGCGACCCACCTGAAGGTCAACCTCGTGTCGAATCTGAGCGTCCTCGCCGAGTACTCGGCTGACCTGGCAGGAGCGCTCGCCACCTGGCAGCGGTTCACCGCGTACAGCACGGTATGGAGTGATGCGTTCGCCAAGCACCATGCCTACCGGGAAGGCGGCCTGCATGCCAGGGCCGGACGGGCCAAGGAGGCTGAACCCCTGCTGGTCAGGTCGCACGGCCACGCGGTGGCGACTGGCGACCTGTTCTACGCCATGGCGATCGCCGCGGAAATCGGCTCGCTCCTGCTGGACCATGGAGATCGCCAGGCAGCTTCGCGATGGTATGCCACCTCGGCCCGCCATGCGGCAGAGTTCGGTGACCCGTACCAGCAGAGCGTGGCCGAGGCCGGCGTGTCGATCTGCTCGGGAGGGCTGTCGCCGCAGGAAGCCGCGCGGCTGGCCGCGGCGGCCGCCGCGGCAGTCGGGTACCCGGCTGCCGCACGTGAGTTCGCAGCTGCGATCGGCAGCGGCGACCCCGCAGAGGTGCTGTCCCTGCTCCCGAGAGTGCGCACCAAGCTGAATCGCCCCTTTTCCCCGGTGCGGCTCGAGTTCAGGGCCGCGATGTGACCGGCGCCGCCGGTGCCGCTCCCAGATGGCAGCTCCTCGACACGTTCCTGCTGCGCCGGGCCGGGTTCCCCTTCGACCTGCTCCAGGGGATGGCGGCGCCGCGCAGCGCGCGGACAGCCCGGGAATACCTGCGGGCCACGGCCGGAGCCGAGACGGCGCGGCGTGCACTGCTCGGCGATATCTTTCCCGCCGAGGTCGCGATCGCACGCATGGCCGGCGACCGCCCGGCATTGCGCGCGCTGTCCAGGCTCCGCCGCGGTGTCGGTCACCGGCATGCAGCCCAGGCGACTGGCCTGGCGTGCAGCCCGCGCCTGGCGGAAGGGCTGGCGGAATGGCGGTCGGCCGCCGCCCGCGGCGAGCAGCTGGCCGCCCGCCTCGCCGGGCAGTGGCCGGCCGAGCGCGCGGCGGCAGCTCGTCACCTGCGCGCGCTGGCCAGTGACCAGCGTGTCAGCGAGGCCATCTTCCTCCTCTCGCCTTCCTTCGCGGCCGCCATGCGGCGTCAGCCGCGCGACGAGGATGGTCACGGCGATGGTGGTCACGGCGATGGTGGCCAGGACGCGGCTGGGGGAGCCGGCCCTGACTCCGCGGCGCGCGCATACGATCGCCGGCTCTACGCCTTCGTGCAGCGCCTCGCTGCCAAGAACGAGACCACGAGCTTCTTCGGCCCGGTGACTTACGGGTCCTTCGGCACGGTCCGCGAACCCCAGTGGGGCCCGCTGTCGCCGGATGGGTACACGTCCCGCCACGGGAGAGTGGCCTTCTGGGCCGCGGTCGCACTGGCCCGCGCGGCAACCCGCTCGCCGCAGGTACGCGCCCGCGCGCCGGCCCGGCTGCTCGCCGCCGTCATGGTAACCGACGGCACCGCCTGGCTTCCCGGCATGGAGCCCGTGCCGCTCAGCCCGCTGCAGGCGGCCGTCCTGAAGTCCCTGGGCGAGCCTGGCGGGGGCGGTGACGTGACCGCCGCCGGGATCGCTGCCGCTCTCGGAGCCGCTCCCGCCATGGTCGAGCATGCCCTGAGGGAGCTCGAGACGAAAGCCCTCGTCTCGCGCCGGCTGGAGCCGAGTTCCACGACGGTCGACCCGCTCGGCGAGACGACTCGCCGGCTCGCTCAGCTGCCGGGTGCCGCCCGGGAGGAAGCGGCGGGCGTCCGGCTCGCGGAACTGGCCGCGCAATGGGCACAGGCCAGGCTGCCAGAACGCGAGCACGTGCAGCACGAGGCGGAGCAGCTGTTCGAAGACGTCACCGGCCGGCCCGCCGCCCGCGGGGCGGGCCGCACCTACGCGGACCGCTCGATAATGTTCGAAGACTGCGTGGGAGATGGCCAGCCGGTCGTGCTGCCGGACAGCTGGCGGCAGCGGCTGGCACTGTGCCTGGCACCGGTGCTGGATCTCGGCCTCGCGCTGGGCGCGGCGGTACGCACCGCGCATCGCGAGCTCGCCGCGGAGATCGTGACCCAGCACGGTGACAGCCTGCCGTTCCTTGCCTTCGCGGAGGCCATGCGCGCTGCGGTGCGCGACGGCGCGCTCGGGCCCCGGCTGGCGGCGGCCCGCGCCATCCGCGGCCGGTATGCCCGGCTGGTCCTGGCGGCCAGAGCCACCGCCGGAGCCACCGCACCGTGCGTCACGCTGGCCCCGTCGAGCATCAGGCACATCGCGGGCGCCGTCGGTCAGGCGGCATTCGCCAGCCCCGACATCCTGCTGAGCGATGACGGCAGCGGTGCCGTCATCCTCGGCGAGGTGCACCCGTACGTCTTTGCCTGGGGACTGCAGGGCGCCTACCATCCCGACCCAGGCGAGCTGAGCCGCGAGATGGGGGCGGTGGCCCATGTGTGGGGCGGATCCAGCCAGCTCGCTACGGTGCTGCACCGGCGCCGTCACAAGGGCCTGCTGACCCGGGAGTTCCCCGGCACGTTCATCGAGGTGACCGGGGTCGCCGGCGCTGGCACGCGCACGGTGCCGGTCTCGGCTCTCACCGTGCGGCAAGGACCGGATGGGCCGTGCCTGCTGGGGCCCGCCGGTGACCTGCGGCTGTATGTAGGCGAGGACGACCATCCGCACCTGCGGGTCTTCGCGCCTGCCCAGGTTGAGCTGCCGCGGCTGCGGCTGGGTCCGGTCACGCCGCGCATCTGCGTAGGGGACGTCGTAGTGCAGCGCCGTCGCTGGGATCCCGGACGCGGCGCGCTCGCGGAGCTGGTGACCGCCGGCGCGCATCAGCTCGCTATCGCGGTCGCCGCGCTGCGGGAACGATACGGGATACCGCGATTCACCTTCGTGCACAGCCCCGCGGAAACCAAGCCGTTCCTCGCGGACCTGAGTTCCCCGTTCGGCGCCGAGCACCTGCAGCGGCTCGCCCGGCTGGGGCCGGTGTCCCTCACCGAGATGCTGCCCGGGCCAGGCGGACTCTGGCTGCGCAGGGAGGGCCGGGAGTACACCAGCGAACTGCGCTTGTCGATGGTGCGGAGCTGCGGGTGAGACTCCTCGTGATACCTCCGCACGGGGATCTCACCCTGCGGGCGGCGGCCGCGGGCACCTGCGTCGCGGAGCCGTACCGGCAGTTTGCCTGCAACCTGGCCGCGGGACCAGGCGACCGCCCGGACGACACCGGGGACCCGTGGCTGGCAGCGGCCCGGCTCGCTGTCAGCGCGGGCGACCCGCTGCTGCGGCTCCGCGCCCTGGATGTGCTCCTGGCGGCGCGCTACCGGCCGGGCGATGGCGTGCGCGTGAGCCTCGGCGACCTGGAGCTGGTGTCGGGCAGCACCGAGAACCTGTCTGACGTGCAGTCGGCGGCGGATGCGCCCGCGCCTTACGACCGCGAGCTCGCCGAGCTGGCGGACAGGGCCGGCGGCGCATCCAGCATCTGCCTGGCCATTGACCGTGACCAGCAGCTGCCTGCCGCTCTTGGCATCGCTTCCCGCCTGCCGCGGGGAACTGACCTGCACGTGACCGGCCGGTTCGCCGCCTGGCACTGGGACCGGCTGCGTGCCGTGCCATCGCTGCGGGTACCGGCCCGGCCGGATCCGGCCGGGCTTGCCTGGGCCGTGTCACCGCAGTGGGCTCCCGGCGGTACTGCCGTGGCGTGGCGAGAGCGGGCGGCCGACCCGGTGCCGGCCGGCGCCTGGGCCGGCCGGGTATCGCTGCATGACATGACGCGACTGGACCAGCCAGGTGTCGCGCAGTCCCTGGAACGGGCAGTGACAGTCGTCCTCGGCGTGTGCGGCCTCGCGGCGGGCAGGTTCATCGGACGGGGCGGGACGTGCGTTCCTGCCGAAGGGCTTATCCGCTCGGTGCAGCGGCTCAGGGACATGGGGGTGCAGCCGCTCGCGGAGGTGTGGGTGGGCGCACCCGGGGTCACCGCGGCACAGCTGCGGGACTGCGTCAGCACTCTCGGCGCCGACCTGCGGATCGCCGGGTTCCGCCTCTTCGACTGGCCCGTTTCCTGGCGTGATCCCCTATGGGCGGGGCAGGCCGTCACGCTTGGGCGCCGGGCGCACGACCTGTCCCGCCGTCACGAGATCCGCTCGCCCGCGATACCTGATGCCGAGACCAGGGATGCGCTGCTGTCAGAGGTAGCGACGCCGCTGCAGCTCAAGCGTGACCTGGTGCCGGCGAGGGTCGCGGCCGCCTATCTCTGGCGGCCACGGGCATCAGGCGGCAGGACAGGCCTGATGCTTGACGAGGACGCCGTGGTGATTCCTCATCCAGGCGGCGGGTCCCGGATCGCCGCCCTCAGCTTCCGGACCGGGGCGGCCGTCGTGATGCCGGCCCGCCTGCTCCCCGTTCTCGGTGGCCGGCCAGGATGCGGTCCCCATCCCATCGCCCCGGAGCAGGGGAGCGGCGCCGACCGGGCAGCGGACCGGCTCCTCGCCAGGGGAATCCTGCGGTGGAACCCATGACGCCGGCGGGGGAGCCCGCGCCGGCTTCGCCTGGGCGGGTGCCGACCTGGCGGATGTGCCCGTCCTTCATACTGCGCCACGCAGGCATGCCCTTCGAATGGCTCGAGGAGCTCGGCTTCTCCCGGCCGCTGCTGGCAGCAGCCGATGCGCGAGCGGGGAGCGAGCGTGAGGAGGCGGCCGGCCTCGCGTCCTTCGCCCTGGCGTACGAAGCCGAGCGCGCTCAGCTTCGCCGCCGGCTGCGGGCGACCGCTGCTCGCCCCGAGGTATCCGAGGCACTGTTCCTGTCCAGTCCCGCAGCCTTCGAGCAGATGTTCACGGGATACCTGGCCCGGCCGGAAGTCCCCGATACGTCGCGGTTCCGGCGCGTTGAGCGCCAGGCGTATACCTATCTCCAGCGGTTCTGCGGCAAGAACGAGACGGCGAGCACCTTCGGCCCCATGGGCTACGGTGTCGTTGATGATGGCACCGGGCTGCGCGTCCGCCGGCCCGCCGGCCAGCCGCGGCGTACGCTGATGTCCCGCTGGGCGCTGGAACGGCTGGCCCAGGTCCTTGCCCGCGACCCGGGGCTGCGCAATGACATCCCGATGCGCCGCAATGCGCAGGCCACCGAGCGCGAGGGGATCGTCCTCGCCGGGGACAGGGCGGTCCGGCTGGAGGCGCAGAGCCAGCGTGCCTGGGCCGCGCTGGCATCCGGGCAGCAGTCCCTCGCCAGCCTGGCAGCCGCGTTCGGCTGCGAGCCGCAGGTGGTCGCGGCGGCCGTGCGGCCGCTGCTTGCCGCCGGCGTGATCGTGCGCGGGCTGCTGTTTCCCGCCGAGACCATCGACGGGCTCGCTGAGCTCCGGCGCGTGCTGGGGGAACTGCCGCCGGGCCCGGCGCGGAGCCGCTGGGAGGGACTGCTCGGCGCGTTCGCCGATGACCTCGCCAGCTTCGAGCGCTCCGGGCTTGACGCGCGCCGGCGGCTGCTGGCCACGATCGAGTCTCGTTTTGAGGAGATCACCGGGACCCCGGCACGACGAGGGGCAGGCCAGGTGTACGCCGATCGCCTGGTGCTGTTCGAGGAGGCCGCGTCCGGGTTCGAGCTGAGGATCGGCCAGGACCTGGCACTGTGGCTGGAATTCTCGGTTTCCGAGGCACTGGACGTCGCGGCCGCGGCCGGTGCCAGGCTGACCGGAACCTACCGGCGCAGGAGCAGGGAGCTGCTGCAGGCAGCGGGGGGCTCGATGCCTTTCCCCGAGTATGCGGCTCGCTCCCGGCCGGATGAGCTGCCGCGGCCGGGTCCCGAGGCCGGCGGCGTCAGCCTGGACGCCGGGTGGCGCGATGGCTCCCTGGTCGTCCGCCGCCCAGGACCAGATCCCCTGGACTGCCTGGTCCGCTACGCGCTGCCCGACCTGTGCCTTGCCGGTGCCAGCCCTGAGGCGGTGACGGGCCATCCGGTCGTCGTCGCGCGCGTGCATCATCACCTGCTCCTTCGCGGCTGGCTGACTACCTTCGCCACGGCCAGGGAGAGGTTCGACGAGCAGGCTCTCGCCTGGACGCGGATGGCCGGGCGGCGGGTCGTGGCCCTCGGTGTCAGCCGCCGCAACAAGGGCTTCTACTCGTTCCCGGGACCGCGCCTGGTCGTGACGGGTGATGATCACGAGAACCACCCCGGGTCGGTGGCCGCCGCGGCCTGCACCGTAGCGATCCACGATGGGGAGCCCTGCCTGGTCGGGCCCGATGGTGCACCGCTCCTGCTCTACCTGCCGCTCGCCGACCTCGTCACGTACCAGCCCCTGGCTGCGCTCGCCTCCCCGGCGCTGGTGCAGGCCCCGGTCCGGGCGCCTTCCGGCTCCGCCGGCCCGGTCTTCGCGGGCGGGGCGGTCTACCAGCGCAGACGCTGGCAGGTGGACTTCTCGCTGGTGACCGGCAGCACGGGCCCGCTCGCCTTCATCGCGATGCGCCGCCTCGTGCGGGCACACGGCCTGCCCCGGTTCGTGTTCGTCCGCACGCAGCACGAACGCAAGCCCTACCTTGTCGACCTCGCATCTCCCTTCGCTCTCGACCTGCTCCGTCACGTACTCCGGGGAGCGCCGCAGTGCACGGCCGAGGAGATGGCCCCCGGGCCGGATGAGCTGTGGCTGCGAGATGAGCGGGGCCGGTACACGGCGGAGCTGCGGATCCAGTTCCTGCGCGGGGTGCGGGCGGAATTCCCGCGATACACCGCCGAGGCGGGGACATGACGCCGCATGTGGTGCTCCTTGCCGGGACGCTGCGCTCACCATCACGGCTGAACCGGGCTGTCGGCCTGGCCGCCGAGGAGTTCGAGCGGCTCGGGATGCGGGTTACGGTGTTCGACGGCCCCAGCCTGGCGCTGCCCTTCTACCATCCTGACCGGCCGGCCGATGATGCCAGGGTCAGGTCCCTCCTGGAGGCGATCGCTGACGCGGACGGTGTCGTCCTCGGCTCGCCCACCTATCACGGCTCGGTCTCCGGCCTGCTCAAGAACGCACTGGACTACCTCAATGACCTGGAATCCGACCCGCGGCCCTTCCTCGACGGCCGCCCCGTCGGCTGCATCACGGTGGCATCCGGCCAGCAGGGGGCGGCGACGGCCCTCACTACCTTGCGCGTTATCGTCCATGCGCTCCGTGGCTGGCCCACGCCCCTCGGGATCGCGGTCGGCGGGCTCGACGAAGCGGCAGAGCAGGCGCAGCTCCGGCAGCAGGTCCCCGTCCTCGTCGGTCAGGTTGCCAGGCTAGCCATGCTGAGCGCGCGGTCACGCGCCAGGAAGGCCGTTCCTTAACTGGCCCGGCACACGAGCAGGCGCATCCGGCGCTGGCCCCGCCCCGGTACGGGGCAGCACGCCTCTTACCAGCAGGCCGGCGGCGAGCGCCCAGAACGCGGCGCCGATCCCGAGGAAGGTCAGCCCGGAGGCCGCCACCACGAACGTGATCGCCGCCGCCTCACGGCCCTCGGTCGCCGACAGGGCGCCAGCGAGAGAGGCGGAGAGGGTGCCGAGCAGCGCGAGCCCGGCGACGGCGCCGGCCACGTCGGGCGGGGCGACGCTGATGAACGCAACCAGGGCGGTGGAGACCAGCGCGAGCACGACATAGGCCCAGCCCGCGGTGTACGAGGCCAGCCAGCGCCGGCCCGGGTCCGGATCCGCGTCCGGCGAGGCGGCCATCGACGCGGTGATCGCGGCGAGGTTGATGGCGTGCCCGCCGGACATGGCGCCGGCCGCGGTGCCGATGCCGGTGACGGCCATCGTCTCCCGCCAGGGCACCTGGTAGCCGTAGGAGGACATGACCGCGACGCCAGGTACGTTCTGCCCGGCCATGGTGACCACGTACAGCGGGATCGCGAGACCGAGCAGGCCGGCCCAGGTCAGGGTCGGCGCGGTCCAGATCAGGTGCGGGAAGATCGCCCCGTGCGGGCCGCCGTGGCGGGCCGCGTCGGCGCCCACGACCGCGAGGGTGACGGCGAACGCCGCCGGCACGGCCCATTTACGCGCGATCCGCAGCATGATCACCCAGGTGAGCAGGATCGGCCCGACCGACCACGGGTGCGCGGCGAAGCCGCGCACCGGCACCAGGCACAGCTCGAGGACGACGCCCGCGAGCATCGCCTGCGCGATCGGCGCCGGGATGGCGGAGATGAGGGCGCCCAGGCGGGGCCACAGGCCAGTGATCACGATGAGCGTGCCGACCACCAGGAACGCGCCGATAGCCGCGGGCCAGCCGCCGTGGACGACGCCGGTGCCGGCCAGCAGCGCCGCGCCGGGCGTGGACCAGGCAAGCGTGAGCGGGATCCGGTGACGGCGGGCCAGCCAGAGCATGCCCAGTCCCATGGTCGCGCAGAGGCTGAGGAGTCCCGACGCCGCCTCGGCGGGCGAGGCGCCCACTCCGCGCAGGCCCGCGAGGACGACGGCGAAGGAGCTGGTGAACCCGACCAGCGCGGTCAGCATGCCGGCGAGCACGGGCCGGCCGACAGGTTCCATATACAGAACACTAGCCTGGTTCTGTATATGGAACCTGGCTATTACAATCGGCCGTTGTGGACTATCTGGCTCGTCTGGTGGGCGAGCGGCTCCGTGCGGAACGGCGGGAGCGAGGGCTCTCCGTCGGCGCGCTCGCGGAGGCGGCGCACGTCGGCAAGGGGTCGCTCTCGGAGATCGAGAACGGCGCCCGCAATCCGACACTGGGCACGCTGTATGCCCTCGCGGGCGCGCTCGGCATACCGCTCGCGAAGCTGATCGCGGACCGTACCGGCACCAGGCTCGCCTCGCCCGGCGTCGAGGTGCGGCTGCTCGACGTGAGCCACGACGGCACGCAGTCCGTGGAGGTCTACCTGCTGCGCGTCGAGTCCGGCATCAGCTACCGCTCGCCTGCCCACGGTCCCGGCGTCGTCGAGCACATGCTCGTAACCGCCGGGCGCGCGCGCGTGGGCCGCCTGGGCGAGGAAGCAGAGATCGGTGCCGGCCAGGCGGCGCAGTGGGTCAGTGACGTCCCCCATACGTACACCGCACTAGGTGACGCCCCGGTGAAGTCCGTGGTGGTCATCCGGACACCCGATATGACGCCCTTAGCATCCGGCGGGCATGCAGCGTACGCCTCGGACGGCGCCAGCCAGGGTGCAGAGGCCGGCCGCGTACGGGATGAGCACCGTGCTCCCGCGGCTGACCAGGACCGGCGAACCAGTTTCCGGGGTGACAGCGCCGGCGCCTTCGGTCACGATCAGCACGCTGTAACCGACGGACAGGCGAGCACCGGTGCTGGCGTCTACCCGCTCGGCCACGAAGAACGGGTCGGCCGCCTCCGGCAGCAGCGAGCCGATGGCCTGAATCAGCGGCTGGCCACGCAGCGCCGCCACCCGCTCCGGCGGGCAGGCCCGCCGGAGGACACAGTTCAGTGCCTCGTCCAGTGGCAGCCCCGCGGTGACCTCGCCGGGGCCGAGCGGGAAGCCGTGCCGTTCCAGGATTACCGACAGGTCCGTGGGTTCTTGCAGCTCGATCAGCAATATCCCGTCGCCGAGCGCGTGCGGTGTCCCGGCCGGGCACAGCAGGGAGTCCCCTGCTGCCACCGGTACCCGGTTCGTCGCGGCCAGCATCGACTCGATGTCCTGGCGGCGTACCCAGCCGGCGAGCTCGTCTGCTGCCACATCGCGGCTGAAGCCGAAGTGCACGACCGCGCCGGGCTCGGCTTCGAGCACGATCCACGCCTCTGTCTTGCCGTAGGGACTGGCCAGGTGCTTAGTCGCGAAGTCCCGGTCCGGGTGAACGTGCAGCGGCAGCCGCTGCCCGGCGTCGAGCAGCTTCACCAGCAGCGCAGGATTCGCCCCGTACCTCGCGACGTGCTCCTTGCCGAGCCATGCGAGCGGGTCGGCGGCGATCACGTCCGCGAGCAGCGAGCCGCCGGCGAGCCGGGTCATGCCGTCGGTGCCATGCCCGGCCTGCGCCGTCGTCGAGGCAATCCAGTCCTCGGGTCTCCAGGGGAGACTGAGGCCCCGCAAAGCGCTTATCCGTCCGGCGCCGCGGTAGAACGTGTCCGGCATGTTAGGCGCAAGGACAATGGGCTGCACTGCAGGACCTCCAGGTGACCTCAGCCAGCGGGATGCCAGCTAGCGAACCATCCGTCGGGCATCGTGTCGATGACGTCGGACAGCTCATGCGCCGGAAGGTACGGCCTGCCGTTGGCGCGGGTAATCGTGTTGAGCTCGTCCAGCCGCGCGCGCGCGGCTGACACCGCTGCCGCCTGGGCGGCCGGATCGTGAGTCGAGACCGCGTCTCGCCAGATCGAGCGCCCGGCGAGATATCCGGACGCGCCTGCCCGGCAGGCGATCTCCACCTGTGCCTTGAAGTCCTCGTATCCCACGCCCGCGGACAGGATTACCCACGGGACGTTCACGCCGGTATCGAGCTCCTTGCATGCTGCAGCGGCGTTGTCGCGTCCCTGCTGGCTGTTCACATATCCAGGGAACTCCACCTTGAGCATGTCCACGCCGAGCGAGTCCGCCTCGAAGGCGGACGCCAGGATCCCGTTGACGCGAGCGGCCAGCCAGTCGCCAGATGCGGGATCCTCGCCGGGCAGCGGATACCAGATCGGCTCCACGACCAGCGGCAGGCTCAGCCTGGCACACTCATCAGCCAGGCTGCGGACCACGTACCGCTGGTACTCGGCGGTCTCCGCGTCGCCGTCCGGCCGGTAGAACCACAGCAGCTTCGCCACATCCGCGCCGGCCAGCTTGATCTGGCGCAGGCTCCAGCCTTCCCGGTACCTGGTGCGGCGCGGGCCCGCCGGGATCGAGTAGTCCTCGTCCTCGATCGTGGACATCAGTCCGACCGTACCGGGCAGCGCTCCGCTCGCGACGGCGTGCAGGCCGTACCGAGCATCAAGCAAGAATGCCGATACGCTCGGCGACAAGGCCCGTACCAGGCCGTCCTTGGCGGTGACCACGTCAGCGAAGGTCACTGTCGCCGGGTCGGCCGCGAGCAGTTCGGCGAAATCCGACAGATGATCGAGGGCGCAGATCTCGAAGAAACCTGCCTTACTCGTGACGCGTTGCAGCCCGCGGATCTTGCCGGGGTCCTGCGGAACAGCTGCGGTTGACATGCCTGGTTCTCCTCGTGGGTGTTGGGGGTGATCGATGTGACGGGGAAGCTCATGACGGCAGGCTCTCGGCGAGCAGCATCCCGGCCACGAACGTGTCGCCGAGCCCTACCGTGCCGGCGGGTTTTCGCAGGTGGGGCGCCGGTACGCAGGTGGCACGCCAGCCCTCGCCGAGCGGGCCGGACGGCGGACGGTCCTCGGTGTAGGTGGCCTCGGCCGGCGGGGTGAGCACGGCAGTCGGCTGGCCTGCCCGGGCGCGGCCAGCCGCGAGCGCATTGCCCGCGAGCAGTACCGCCTTCTGGTGTGCGGGGTCGCCGGTGTGGACGGCGAGTGCCCAGTCGTCCGCGTGCACGATTACCCGTCGCGCGCCGCACCGTCGCGCGACATCACCTGCGAGCAGCCGGGGATCGCCGCGGGTGCCGGCGAGCATGAACAGCTCGGACAGGCTCAGTCCCACCGAGGTTGCCGTCGCCAGTTCCGCCGCGTCGCGCAGCTGCTGCGCCGTCGGGAACTCCGCGAGCTCATGGTGCACGACCGCCAGGCCAGCTTGTGACCACGCACGTGCCAGGGCAAGCAGCCAGGCCCGTTCTGAAACATGGTTGCCTGGCAGGCCGTTCAGCCCGGATACCAGCCCAGCCCCGGCGCCTGGCACGAGCTCTGGTGTCGTTGCCAGGTACTCCTTGTCCCGCTCGACCGGCTCGTCGCCGAAGCGCAGGATGATGCGGCTGGACCGGGGCACCGTCATCCGGTTGGCAGAGGTGCCCGCGGTGAACTCGAGGATGCAGTGCGGCAGCTTTGACGGCGTTCCGTGCGGGGTGATGGCGCCCGCGGCGACGACCGTGCCGGCCGCGCAGATCCCTGCCCGCGGGTCGATCACCGCCAGCTGCTCGGCGCTGCGGTCCGCCAGGGCCAGGACAGTGTGCGCGCCGAGGGTTGCCAGCGCCCAGGAGGCCTGCGGGCCGGTGCCGCCAACCTGCTGCCGATCCGGCTGTCCCAGCAGCCCGCCGATCCAGGATGGCCCGCCAGGCCACCGGGTGAGCAGTTCACCGCCGCGGCCCTGCGTGATCCTGGCCAGCACCCGGTCCAGCAGCTCGCTGCCTATCGTGTCGTCAGCGGTGACCGCCGCTGGGCGTTCGACCAGCCGGGCTAGGCGATCGTGGTCGACGGGGAAGATGGCATCGACACAGGCGCTGGTGCCGGTGAAGATCAGCCGGGCGTACCGCGCCTGGCTGACCAGGCGCTCCGCGACCTCGGAGTAGGTGTCCGGCCAGCTGACGGCCGCGGTAGCCCTCATCCCTTGACCGCTCCAGCCGTGACGCCTTCGATGATCCGCCGCTGGAAGATCAGCACCAGCAGTACGAGGGGAACTGTGACTACGACCGAAGCCGCCGCGATGTCACCCCACGGGATCGAGTAGAGACCGGTGAAGTTGGCGATCCCCACCGGGATCGTCTGCCGGCTCGGAGATGTCATCAGCGACAGCGCAAGCAGCAGCTCGTTCCACGACGCGATGAATCCGAGCAGCGCGGCGGGCACGACGCCGGGCATGGCGACCGGGATGATCACATGCCACAGGGTGCGCAGCTGGCCGGCACCGTCGATCCGCGCGGCCTCATCGAGCTCGCGGGGGATGGTGCGGAAGTGCGCCCAGAGGATGTACACCATCAGCGGCAGCGACAGCCCGATGTAGACGCCGGACAGGCCGGGGTAGGTGTCGATCAGGTGCAGGCTGATCAGGAGCTCGTAGAGCGGGGTGACGATCGAGATCTGCGGGAACATGGATACGGCCAGCACCAGGCCGAGCACGATCCCCTTGCCCGGCAACGGCAGCCGCGCGATCGAGTAGGCCGCGAGCGCCGCGAACACGAGGGCGATGGCGGTGGCGCTCACATCGACTATCACGCTGTTGAGGATGTAGGGCGCGAAGTCCTTCGCGACGAAGACGTTGCGGTAGTGCTGCAGCGTGCCGCCGGGGATCGGCAGCCAGGTGGGCGTGAACCTGGCCAGGTCGCGGTCTGGCTCGAATGAGGTGACCACCTGCCAGGCGAACGGGAACAACGACCAGACCGCGATCCCGGTGACCAGCAGCCCGAACGCCCAGCGGCGTACGTGCTTACCAGTGCTGATGCGCGCCCGTGGTTGTGCGATGGCAGCCATACTCAGCCCTCCTGCCGGATGCGCCGGACGATGAACACCCCGAAGATGCCCGCGATGATGACCTCAGTGACGAACATCGCGGTGGCGATCGCCGAGCCATAGCCGATCTCCAGCCCGGAGAACAAGATGTTGTAGGCGTACGTCGACATCGTCTGGGTGCTGCTAGCGGGGCCGCCGCCGGTCACCACATACGGCAGGTCGAAGACGCGGAACGCGTCCAGCGCGCGCAGCAGTGACGCGACGAGCAGCGTGGGCATCAGCAGCGGGAGCCGCACCCGCCAGAAGTAGGCCCAGCTCGATGCGCCGTCAATGCGGGCCGCCTCGGCGAGCCCTGGCGGAACGGTGTGCAGCCCGGCCAGCAGCAGCAGGGCCATGAACGGCGTGGTCTTCCAGATGTCGGCCACCATCAGTGTCGGCAGCGCGAGCGTCGTCGAGCCGAGGAAGTTCACCGGCGCTGACGCCAGATGCGTCTCGACTAGCAGGTAGTTGACGACTCCGCCCTGGTCGAACAGCCAGCTGAACATCCGCGCAGTCACCACGGTGGGGATCGCCCAGGGCACCAGGACGGCGGCCCGGACGAAGCCGCGGCCGCGGAACTTCTGGTAGAGCGCGAGCGCGATCACCAGGCCGAGCAGCGTTTCGGCGATCGTCGTGACGGCGGTGAACTCGAGGGTCTGCCGCCACGCCTGCCAGAAAAGGGAGTCGTGCGCCAGGCGGCGGATGTTGGCTAGCCCGGTGAAGTTGTCACTCTGGCTTTCCAGGCTGGTGTTACGGAAGGCCATCCATATCGTCCGCAGCACCGGGTACAGGGACACGGCGAGCAGGCTTGCGAGCATCGGCACGGTCAGCAGCGCCGGGCCTAGCCACCGGCGCCAGGGCCGGGCCTTGCGGCCTGGTGAGCCATGCCGTCCGGTGCCGGATGGCCGGTCAGCGTGGCTGGCCCGTTCCGTGCCGGTTTCGGTTACCGAGGTGGAGGACACAGCTGATCACCCGATGATCTGCTCGATCTGCGCCTTGGTTGACGACAAGCTGGACTGCACATCGCCGGTGGTGAGCGCGGCCGACACACCTGCCTGTATCGCAAGGCTTATCTGGGAGTACTTCGGCGTCTTCGGCCGAGGAGTGCCACCGGTGAAGATGTTCTGCAGCGTCACCATGAAGGGATTGACCTTGGCGAGCAGCGGCTGCTGGTAGACCGAAGGCCGGCTGGGAGCCAGGCCAAGCTGGGTCGCCCACTTCAGCTGAGTCGCCGGGCTGGACATCCAGGTGAGGAAGTCGATCGCCGCGCTCTTCTTGCTGCTGGAGGCGCTCATGCCGAACTGGTAGCCGCCCAGGCAGGCGGTGCTCTCGCCGCCAGGGAAGGCTGGCAGCTTGACAACCCCTGCCTTGCCGACGATGCTCGAGCTGGACGCGTCCTGCGCGTCGTCCCAGACGAACGACCAGTTGCGCAAGAAGCCGGCCTTGCCGCCGAGGAAAGGCAGCTCGCTCGGTACTTCATCCCAGGAGAGCACGGCCTTGGGGGTGATCTTGTCCTTGTTGAACGTGTCGTACATGAACTGGACGGCCTGGACGGCGTTCGGCTCGGCGATGGTCACCGTCTTGCCGTCCGGCGCGAGGATCGATCCGCCGTTGGAGCCGATGAACTCGACCAGGTCGCAGACCAGCACCTCTTCCTGCTTAGCCTGCCAGTTGAAGCCGTCGGCGACCTTCCCCGCGCCGATCAGCTGCTGCGCTGCTGCGACGAGCTCGCTCCAGCTGGCGGGCGGCGCGATGCCAGCCGCGTCCAGCAGGTCCTTGCGGTAGTAGAGCATGCCGGCGTCGAGGTACCAGGGCAGCGCGTGCATGGCGCCGCTGTACGTGCAGGCGTCGATGACGCCGGGGAAGTACTGCGCCTTTGCTGAGGTGTCGAAGTAGCTGTCGAGCGGTGCCGACCAGCCCGCGCCGGCGAACTCGGAGATCCAGATGATGTCGCCGGTGTAGACGTCGATGCTGCCGTTGCGCTGAGACAGCGCCTGCACCAGCTGCTGATGCACTTCCGTGCTCTGGCTCGGCGTCGGCAGCTCCTGGAACTGGACGTTTACCAGCTTCTGCGAGCTGTTGTACTCATCGACGATCTGGCCGATCGACTCCTGCGCGAAGAATTTCGCACTGGCGAATGTGATCGTGGTCTTGCCCCCGCTGGTGGCCACGTTGCTGCTGGTGCCGCAGGCCGCGAGAACAGGAGCTGCAGCCCCCGCCACCGCGACCGCACCGGCCCCTCTCATGAAGTTACGTCGGCTCACAGGCGAGCCATCGCGTCTCGGCGGCACAGGCATGCGGACTCCTTGATGAGATCATGCAGGGCGACGCAGCTTCATGCGATACTCTGCGGTTCTTTCTGCCAACTTATGCAAAAGTAAGCTAGCATAGGCAATCAAGTCAAGCTTCGCCTGGCATAGATTTGCATAGACTCGCACTGTGCGAGGTACGCGGTTCTGGCTAGAGTGGCCAGTCGAGGGAGGTGCGCCGTGCAGGTGCAACAGCAGAGTGCCGAACGTGACGTCGACGGTGCCCTGCCGGGCAGGCGCCGCGCGCTGCTGACCGCGTTCATCGACGAGCACGGCCAGGCCACGGTCGTGGAGCTGGCCGACGCCTTCGGCGTGTCAGCGGACACCGTCCGCCGGGACCTGGACTGGCTGGCGAAGCGCGGCGCAGTTTCCCGTACCTACGGCGGAGCCGTGACGGTGGCCGGGCTCGCCTCGACGGACACGTCGTTCAGCGACCGGTCCTCGGTGCACCGCGACGAGAAACACTGGATTGCGTCTGCTACGGCCGAGCGGATCGCGGACGGCGAGACCGTCATCCTCAACGGCGGGACGACGACACTTGCTGTGGCCAAGGCGCTCGGCGTCCGGCGCAACCTCACAATCGTCACCAACCATCTGCGGGTGCCCGCCGCGGTGCCGCCAGCGGCCGTCCGGGACGTGTACCTGCTTGGCGGAAGCTGCCGCCCGGCCTCGCACGTCACCATCGGGCCCGTCACGTTCCCCGGCACCGAGGGCATCAGCGCTGACGTGGCCGTGATCGGCGTCGGCGGAGTCGCGGCACGTGCCGGGCTGACCACCACGAACCTGCAGGAGGCGCAGATGATGGCGGAGATGATCGCATCCGCGCAGCGCACGATCGTGGTCGCCGACTCCTCGAAGTTCGGCCGCAGCGCGTTCGCGCACATCGTCCGCCTCGAGGTGGTCGGGATCCTCATCACCGACCGCAAGCCGGACCCCGAATTGCTCGACGCCCTGTCCGCCGCCGAGGTAGAAGTCATCGTCGCCTCCGGCTGAACTGGGCCGAGCATGCGCGAGCTGGTAATTGAGTGGTGGCTGGAGTGGTGCGTGAGGTATATGTGCAGTCATGGACATCGTTGCGCTCGATCCCGGGCAGGCCAGCCAGCCGGACCTCACGGGCTATTACGAGCTGACGGAGGCGGCCCGGGCGGCCGACCGCCCGGACGCGGTCCAGGCCAGCTATGAGGCCACGGTCGAGCGGATGAAGGCTGGCGGAACCGGCCTCTCCCCGGCCCGGTACTGGATCGCGAGGAAGGACGACCGCATCGTCGCGGCCGGGATCGTGATGCTTCCCGACGCGGGGAACGCGCACCACGCGGTGGTGGAAGTCAGGGTTCATCCGGACCTCCGCCGCCAGGGGATCGGCACTGCGGTGCTGCGGGCTCTGCTTCCGGAGATCCGCGCCCTGGGCCGGGCCCGGCTGACCGGCCAGAGCGTACTGGCCGGCGGCCCGGGGGAGCAGTGGGCGGTGAAGCTGGGCTTCACGCGCATGCACGGCTTCGTGATCCAGCGGCTCGACGTCGCCGATGCCGATCAGGCCAGCTGGCAGGTCCCCGTTCCACCGGGCTACCGCCTGCAGCAGTGGACCGGCCCGGTACCCGGGGAATCCCTGGAGTCCTACGCGCGGGCTCGCAATGCCATCCACGACGCGCCCCAGGGCGACGTCACGTTCCAGCTGAGCCCGCACTGGACCCCGGAGCGGGTCCGCGAGGAGGAAGCCGACTTCTGGCGCCAGGACATCGTTCTCTGGACAGTCGTCGCCATCGATGAGGCCAGCACGGAGGTTGCCGGGCTCACCGAGATCCTCTTCTACCCGGGCTTCGAGGAGGCCGCGTTCCAGGAGGAGACGTCGGTGACCGCCGGGCACCGGGGACGGGGCCTTGGCCGCAGTATGAAGGCCGCGATGCTCCGCCGGCTGGCCGCCGAGCGGCCGCAGGTCCGCCAGGTCAGGACCCGCACCGCCGGCGACAACGTGCACATGCAGCGGGTCAACCGCGAGGTCGGCTACGAGACGGTACGGGAGATCACCGACGTCGAGGCCGACCTGGACGCCATCGAGGCGAACCTCACGGCCTAGGCACCTGCCCCGGTGACGAGCCCGGTACGCAGCACGGCGAGCATCAGCCCGGGGTCGGCCTGGCGGGCCGATGGCGCTCGTACGGCGCTCATGAGGCCGGACAGCAGCCCCATCAGCTCGCCGGTGCCGATGTCCCGGCGGACGGCGCCCGCCCGCTGCGCCCGCGCCAGCAGGACGCCGACCGCGTCGCGGATGTCGGCGGCCGTCTCGCTGACCCCGGCGGTGATATCGACCTCTGCCCGCGCGAGCGCGTCCACCAGATCCTGCTTCGCCCTGGCCTCGGCGACCAGCCGGTCCATGAACCCGAACAGCGCCGCGCCCGGCTCGTTACTCGCGGCCCGGGCCCGTGCGTCGTCGAGCAGCGCCCGCAGGCGCTCGTGCACGACGGCCTCGACCAGGGCTTCCTTGGTGGGGAAGTGACGGTACAGCGTGCCGGGCCCGAGGCCCGCCCGGCGGGCGATCTCGTCGAGCGGCACCTGCAGGCCGTCGGCCGCGAACGCCTCCGCCGCGACGTGCAGCAGCTGGTCGCGGTTGCGGCGCGCTGGTGCCGCTCCTCTGGCACTGGAGCACCCTCCGGTTGTAAACGGGGCGCTGTCTCCGTTGAGATCGTCGAGCGCTTCATGGCGGCAGCGGTCAGCGAGCGCCCCGAGGACATGGCCGACTGCTATGCCGCCCACGTGGTGATGGAGATGCCGTTCACGGCGTGCCTGTATCCGTCGCGGACGGAGATGACCCGCGAGCAGCTCCGTCAGCGATCCACGGGCACCTGGTCGCGGACGGGCAGCCCTTCGTCCTCACGATCGCGATGGTGATCACTGTCAGGGACGGCCAGATCGTGCACAGCCGCGACTACTCCGACCCGGTCGCGGGCGCACGCGTCCTCGGCCGGCTGCCCGAGCTTGTCAAGGCCCTGGCTCAGCGGTGACCGAGGACCCGGCGCGGGCGCCGGATCCTCGGTCACCGCTGTCATCTCACGCTCCGGCTACGGCAGCTGCCATTGCTGGTTCGCGCCATCGCCGCACGCCCAGATCTGCAGCTGGGTACCGGACCCGCCCCAGTTGGTGTCATCAAGGCACTTGCCGGACTGCGGGTTGATCAGCTCGCCGTCCGACTGCGGGACCCAGACCTGCGCCCCGGTGCCGTTACAGGAGTAGAGGTCGACCGTGGTCCCGTTGGCGGTCCCGCCGCCGTCGACATCCAGGCACATTCCCAGGACCTGCAGGGTGTTGCCCGCGGCCACGGTCCAGCTCTGCGCATCGGTGCCGTTGCAGGTGTAGACCTGAACGGGGTTGTACTCGGCAGTGCTGGCGGCGCGGTCATCTACGCACAGCCCCTCATACCCGGTGATCGGGCCGGTGGTCCCTGACGTCGTCGTGCCGCCGCCGATGTTCACCGAGTAGGAGTCGGTGGCCAGTCCCGCGCCGCCCTGCCACATCTCGAAGCCGGCCTCAAGGTCGATCAGGTAGTCGGAGTCGGTCATATAGCCGCGGCTGACGGAATCGGCGGCCAGCAGGTCCACATCGAGGTTGCTCACCGACGTAGTCCCGGTGTTCATCACGTAGGAGACGACGTTCCAGGTGCTGTCCCGTGCTTCCCAGATGGTGTACGTGTACCCGCCGATGGAGACGTTGCTGGCGACCACCGAGCCGGCCGGCTGGACGCCGCCGTAGTGATTGATCCAGATCATCATCTCCTCGGCGTCGGGCTGGCCTGACGTCGTGGGGGTCTGGTTGTACCAGATGTCGTAGGCCACGTCGTAAGCGCCGGTGTAGGTCTGGGTCGTGTTCCAGCTCGTGGTGACATCCCCCGGGGTCATGTCACCCACCTCGATGGGCAGGCCGCTGCCGGAGGTGCACGCCCCCCAGTGGCAGCCCTTGTAGATCGCGGCGTAGCCGCCGGGCGCACCGTCGGTGGCGTTGTCGATCGATGAGTTGGCGACGGTGAAGTCGGCGTTCCCGTCGGTGGTCACGCATTCGGATGCGCTGGAGTTCCATTCGTTGTTCTCCACCGTGTACTGCCCGCCGTCGACCGCGGCCGTCTGCGAATTGCACAAGGTGGTGGTCGCGGCCTGGGCGGCGACAGTGCTCGCGAAGGTGAGCGTGGTCGCCGCGGCGAGCATGGCGGCGGCGGCTGCGAGTGGTCTGACCACTCGTTTCTTGACGGTCATGCGGCTGGTCCTCTCAAGCGGGGGAGATGGCCTTCTGGCGAAGGAGCTGACGGAACCGGACACGGATACGTGTCGCGTCATGCCGCCGCCCGCCTCCATGCACATGGAGGCGCAGCACGAGAGGTCGCATACGTTGCCTGGTCAGGCAAATACGCGGTGAGTTAACGGCAATGAAACACACCCGGGCGCGGGCTGTCAACGGTACGGGCAGGCAAAGTCCATCCGCCGGCCTCTTGCGGGCTGGTCAGCCTGGCGATACATTCTCGTTACAGTTTAGCTACTAGCTACTAGCTACTCATTAAGCGCTGCCAGCCGTTCGGCGTCCGCCCGCCGCGCGGCAGGCACGTCCGTTCGCGAGCCGGGCGCACCCCGCCTGGCCTGTACCATGGCCGCTACATAAACCCATCCATCGTGACAGGAAAAATCGAAGTCATGGCCGAGAGGGTGCCCGCCTTCCGGCGGGACCGGCCTCGCCTTCCGGCGGCGGCGCGCCGACGGCAGATTGTTGACGTCGCCGCCAGTCTCATCGCCGATCGCGGTTTCTGGGGCGTATCCATGCAGGACATCGCCGACCGCTGCGGACTGACCGTACCGGGTCTGCTGCGCCATATGGAATCCAAGGTCGGGCTGCTGATCGCCGTTCTCGAGCACCGCGACGTCGAGGACGCCCGTTCCCTGCGCGATCACCTCGGCACCACCGAGGACGAAGTGCCCGATGACTGGGCTACCGGCCGTCCGGCCGGGGTCAACCTGCGCCGGCTGTGCGCCGCGACGATGCAGCGCAACGCCACCCAGCCCGAGATAGTCCGGCTGTTCACGGTGCTGGCCGCCGAGTCCCTGGAGCCGACCCATCCCGCGCACGACTACTTCGCCAGGCGCCAGGAGCAGGCGGCCACCGCCTACGCGGCGCTCGCCGGGCACCTCACCGACCGGCCCGATCTCCTCGCCCGGCAGATCCTGGCGATGATGGACGGCCTGCAGATCCAGTGGCTGCGTAGCCCGGAAGCCACCGACCTGGTACAGGAGTGGGAAACCGCGGCCGAGGTACTGTTCGCCCGGTTCACCGCATAGCGGATAGCTGGGCATTCCCCGCGCATGCGCAGAGCCAGACCCCGGCGGGCAGGCTCGGCACCCAGTTCACGTACACCTACTACGCCACCGCGGCGCACACGGGCGAGGCGGTCGGCGAGTGGGTCTTCGGATACTGCCCGACCTACTTCAGCGATACATTCGGCACCAAGACTGCTTACTGCGTCTTGTCAGAGGAATTGATTTCTGTCCACCTGGGCAGGTTCCAGCGCACAAGGACGCGGATGATGCTCGCTATGCCACGGTCAGGGCAACCTCGTACGGTAGAGGTGATCAAGACTGAGGAGAAGGGCACTGACGTACACATCGCTTCGTATGTGCTGCTTGACGCATTTCGGGTCGATAGCGATCTTGCCGTGATCGTCAGCAATGACGCTGATCTTGCCGAGCCCATGCGCATCGTGTTGCGTGAGCTCGGGATGGACGTGGGAATCGCTAACCCCTTCCGGCGCCCGAGTTCTGAACTGAGCAGAGTGCCAGTTACGCTCCGGCGGCAAATAAGGGAAAAGATGCTTGCCGCGTCGCAACTGCCACCCGTCCTTGACGGCAAACAGGGCCTAGTGTCGCGTCCCGTGGCTTGGTGACTGGGACAAGCTATAAATCTACGGCCCCGCCCAAGAGGACGAGGCCGGAATCCGCCCAGCGAAGTGGGTCGGTGCGATTTGGTTGTGCAATGAGAGTAAATCACAGTACCTGGCTAGGCGCAAACAGGCGGTGCCACTTCGCTGTGATTCCACGGGCGCAGGCCTCGCGCAGCAGCGCGTACAGCGGAGAGGCCGCGAATGGAAACCAGGGTGGGCAGGCCGCTGGTGATGAACGCCTCGCGGATACCGTGCGGCGCGAAGGACTGTAGTGATGGGGCTCAGCGATATCATCTCGCCAGGTCAAGCAGGAAGGCTCGCAGGGCCCGGTAGTAGGGCGCGATCGTCGTGATGTCCGCGTACTCGCCCTCGCCGCGCTGTCCGGCGCCGCCGGTACCGAACGCGACCGAGTTCACGCCGCGCTGGCCGTAGAAACGCGAGTCGCCTGAGCCGTGCTTGCGCAGGAACTCCCCGCTGTACCCCTCGGCCCGGGCGGCACGCGCCAGCGCGGCTATCTCCGCGCTGGCCAGGTCGGCGCGGTGCGGCTGATCGGCGGTCTCCAGCACGGCGGTGACGCCAGGCTCGCAGAACCCCTGCAGGTAGGCGGTTATCTGCCCGGGGTCCGCGCCGTACAGGTCGGGATCACCGGCGGGGAACCGGATGTCGAGCCATGCCTGCGCCTGGGCCGGGACCTGGTTGCGGGCACGATTAGGGGTGCTCACGCTGGCGAGGCTGACCGTGGTCCGCCACGCCTCCTCGGCCGGCACCGGATAGGCGGCCAGCACCCTGTCCACCGTGCGGTTGAGCTTGAGCAGCGCGTTATCGCCGAGCCAGGGGTAGGCACCGTGCGCGCCACGGCCCTCCGCATGCAGGGTCACCCGGAGGATCCCCTTGGACTCGGTGACGATCCGCAGCCCGCTCGTCTCGCCGATGATGACGAACTCGCTGGTGACACCCTGCTCCACCTGATGCCGCGTCCCGTCGCGCCCGCCGACTTCCTCGTCGGTGACCAGCTGCAGTGCCAGCGGATAGGGGAGCGCGGCCGCGAGCTCGCGGAACACCTGCGCCTGGATCAGCCCGGTGACCTTCATGTCCTGAGCGCCGCGCGCGTACAGCCGGCCGCCCTCCCGCCGCGGGCGGAACTGCTCAGCCGCCGCGGGCACCACGTCCAGGTGCGCGTTCAGCACGACCCGGAACCTGGCCGGCCGCACCGGGCCGCGGTACACCAGCGCGCTGGGCTTGCCGCCGGACTCGAACCGCTCCACGGTGAACCCAGTCCCGGCAAAGGAGAGAACGAAGCCAAGCGCGCGCTCCAGCTCGGCAGGCCGGTCACTGACCGACGGCACGGCGAGCAGCTCGCACGCCTGCGCGAGGAACGCCTCGGTATCCATCACGGCCCCTGCCGGGCCCTGACCGGATGGGCACTGACCGGATGGGCACTGACCGGATGGGCACTGAGCCAGGCGGCGGCCCGGGTACGCGAGGCACGGGAGAGCCAGGCTTCCTGCACCACCTCGGTCAGCTCAGCCAGGGTCAGCTCGCCCGCCCGGCTGGCCCGCAGCAGGACGGACAGGTGACCGCTGAAATGCGGGGTGGTGAAGAACGGAGATGCCTCGTCCTGGACGAGCGACAGCTTGTCCGCCTCGGCGGGAACCCAGAACACGATCACGTCCGGGTACCGCTCGCCGGTATCAGGGTCGGCGGCGTCGGGCCGCGGGGTGCGGAAGAATACGAACGACTTCCCGCCGACCTGGTAGACGGGATTCCCGCCGGACCCGTACCCGACCGTGACGTGCGGCATGCCCGCGGCGAGCTCATGCACATCCTCAGCCCGCGCCCGGCGCGATCGTGACGCCATGCCCACGAGCCTACCGGCACTAACCAGGGCAAGCGGGCGGAGATACTCCGCTCGCACCTCTTCTTCGCGCCGGGTGGGCGTCGAGTGCGGGTGGCCGGCCGCGGTAGCGGCCTCCGCTCGAGCCTCGATTCCGGAAGGTCGTACAAACCACTTGACCAATGGTCAAGGATCGTTGACCATTGGTCCGTGCCTGTCGATGATCTCCCCGAGACGTTTCACGTCACCACTGAAGAGCAGCTGCGCGCGGTATCCAGTCTCACGCGTCACAAGATCATGGCCGTGCTCCGCTTCGAGCCGGCGACGATCACGCAGATCGCTGGGCGGGTGGGCCTCGCGAAGGGGAGTTCCAGCTATCACGTGCGGCTGCTGGAGCGGGCGGGCCTGGTGAAGGTGGTGCGGACGCGGAAAGTGCGGGGGGTCACCGAGCGGTACTACGCCATGGCCGCGCGGTCGATCGAGCTGCCCGATCCGGGGCCGGGGCAGCCGGATGTGGTGATGCGGCATGCGGTGGCGGACCTGGAGGCGTCGGCGGATGGCGAGCGATTCGTGCAGATGGCGCATCTGCGGCTCACCGGGGAGCAGTTCGCGGAGCTGGGGGCGCGGCTGGAGGCACTGGCGGGGGAGTACCGGGAGCTGTCTGATCCGTCGCTGCCGGACGTGTCGCTCGCCTTCGCGCTGTTCCGGCCGGCGCCGCGCGAGCAGGCCGCGGGTGATGCCAGGTGACCTCAGAGGTAAGGAAGCTGCCGGCCGGGTTCGGGCGGCTCTGGATCGCGCAGTCAGTGTCCTCGCTCGGTGACGGGGTGACGTATGCCGCGCTGCCGCTGCTCGCGCTGACGCTGACGCGGGATCCGATGATGCTCGCCGTCGTCACGGCCACCGGGACGCTGCCGTGGCTGCTGTTCGGCGTGCTCGGCGGTGCTCTGGCAGACCGCTGGGACCGCCGGCGCACGATGCGGGTCGCGGACGCGGCGCGTGCGGTGCTGCTCGCGATACCGGCGGCGGCTGCTGCGCTCGACGTGCTGAGCATTCCGCTGCTCGCGGCCGCCGCCTTCTTGCTCGGCCTCGGGGGACTTTTCTTCGATACGGCCGTCACGGCCTATCTGCTGGATCTGCTCGGCCGCGACCCCGCCCTCCTGGAACGCGCCAACTCCCGCCTGCGCGGCACCCAGACCGCCGCGTCCGGTTTTGCGGGACCGCCTGCGGGCAGTGCGCTGCTCGTGCTCGGGCGGGCGGTTCCGCTGCTCGCCGACGCGGTGTCGTTCGCGTTCTCCGCACTGCTCGTACGGTCGCTGCCCGCCGCGCCCCGGACCGGAGGTCCGCGATTCGCTGCTCCGGCAGGCGCGGGCCGGGGCCTCGTCCGTCTTCCGGGATCGGCTGCTGCTCGGGCTCGCGCTCCGTCCGGCGGTCGGGAACGTCGCTTTCCTGGGCGGCTGGCTGGCCACCACGTACGACCTGCGCGCTCCGCTCTACGCCGCCGCCGGCATCCTGCTCACCATGACCGCCGTCACCGCGACCATGACCAGCAACCGCCGGGTCGAGGCGGCGCTGCGTGACGCCGCTTCGGCCGGCGGTCCAGGTCACCTGGAATCCGGGGATCCCGTTCGGGAGCGTGCACCCGAATTGCTGTGACGGTGAATGGCGGTAACTCCGGCCACCCTGGCTCGCAAACGCCGTTTTCCGTTCGGTTGCAGCTCACGCTCCGAGCCCATGCCGGCATTCCCGCAACCGGAGGCGCGGGTCCGGCGTCCTAGCATCCAGAGGAGGAAAATAATGAACCGCTCATTGTTCCGTCGCACGGCCCTGGGTGCCGTTCTTGGCTGTGCTGCCCTGCTGACCGCTGTCGTCGTTCCGTCCCAGGCTCAGGCTGCCCCCGCCGTTAAGAACGTCAGCCAGCAGGCGAGTAAGACCTACATCGCCGGCGGGCAGTACCTGACCGGGCCGGCGCTGTACAAGCCGGCCTGCAGGTCGAAATTTTCCTGTGCGCTGTCCGGTGACGCGACCGCGTTCCTTTACCAGATGCGCTGGACGCAGTGGAGCACGGGCAAGGCGGTCGGTAACGGCACCTACCTGCTGAACAGCTGCACGCCTAACTGCGCCAAGGGCGGGTTCTACCGCGTGCCGGTCGTCGTAACTTTCACGAACCCGGTCAGGGCCTGCTTCGGCACGTCGGTGCGCTGGTACTGGACGAAGGCGTCATTCCGCTACCCGCACGGCCTCCCGGCTGCGCTGCGCGGCGCCAACGCGCCCGTTAACCCCTGGTCCTTCACCGGCCTGGCCCGGTCCGCCCGGGCGAGCTGCCGCGCGTAACTGTGTACGCCGTTACCTCACGGGGCAGTTTGCCGGGATGGCCTCGCAGAACCTGCGCGGAGCGGGCAGAAGCGTGCAGCGGGGGCGAGTAGGGGTCACGTGTTCCCTTGCTCTGCTTCCTTCAGGGAAGCGCCCTTCCGGAAAAGTGCTTCCTCCCGGGAAGCAGAGCAAGGGAACCGAGGACCCACACCGCCGTGCCTGAGGCCGGAACGGGGGACGAGGCGCGGACTTGTGCGGGGGAGTGCGGGTCCCGGCCCGGCTAGGGCCGGAGCACGATCTTGCCATGGGTGTGGCCGCGTTCCAGCTCGCGGAACGCCTCCTGTACATGTTCCAGCGGGTAGGTGCGGGCGACCGGCACCTCGAGCTCTCCGCGCTCGGCGAGCCTGGCCAGCTCGCCGAGCACGACCGCGCACGCCGCAGCGCCTTCTCCGTAGGTCCGCGCACCGACCTCGGCCGCGGCCCGCCAGTCGCTGATCGTGTTGATCCGCTCGGGCCGCACGCCCAGCTCCACTGCCAGCCGCACGTAGCCGTCGCCGAACGTGTCGATGAACGCGCTGACGGTCCTGCCGCAGGCCTGCCGGATCCGGTCGGCCACGCCCTCGCCGTAGCTGACCGGGACGATACCGTGATCCTTCAGCCAGGCGTGGTTCGGCTCGCTCGCGAGCCCGATCACCGTGGCGCCGCGCAGCCGCGCGAGCTGCACGGCAAGGGACCCGACACCGCCGGCCGCACCGGACACGACGACGGTGCCGCCCGGTCCGGGGTCGACCGCGAACACGGTGGCGTAGGCGGTAGTGCCGGCCACGTACAGCGACCCGGCCACGTCCCAGTCCAGCCCAGGCGGACGCTGGACCAGGTTCACGTCGTCGACCGTGACGAGCTCGGCGTGGCTCGCCCGGCGGTGGGTGAAGCCGAGGACCTCATCGCCCGCCGCGAAGCCGCGCACGTGGGGGCCCGCCGCCACGACGATGCCGGCCAGGTCACTGCCCTGCCCGGAGGGGAACGTCGCCGGCCACCGCTCGTGCAGCGCGCCGGTACGGATGTGCACCTCGCCTGGCTGGATCCCGGCCGCCCTGACCCTGACCAGTACCTGCGCGGGGCCGGGGACCGGAGGGTCCGCCTCTTCCACCCGCAGGACATCGATCCCGCCGTACTCGTGGAACCGCACAGCCTTCATGAGACACCCCCGCCGGAATAGCGTTTCCCCAGATGGGCCTCGTGACGCCCGTAATGTCAGGGTATCGGATGCTCGCGGCCCGGCAGGGGGGCGCCCCGCTCGCGAATCATGATAACAGCAAGAAGCGGTGGTGGCCGTCCGCTGGCCTGTGCGGGCGGCGGGTGCTAGCCGCCGTGCAGGACACGCAGGGTGCCGGGCCGCATCGGGCCGCCGAGGAGCTGGCTGACCAGTGTCCGGTGCGCGTGGTGCAGGGTACGGACGGCGGCGCGGGAGAGACCGGGCTTGACAGGCGGCTCGCCGCCCCGGGGGCGGCCGGGCTTGGTGGGGATCCACAGGTAGCCGGGATCACTGCCTTCGAGCTCGGCGGTGATCTCGGCTCGTACGGTGAGCCAGCGCTTGAGGACGTGGGCCGCGTCGGGGTCCAGGGGGCGCCGTTCGCCGTCGAGGTCGATGCCGGGATCGCTGTCGACGTGAACGTCGCGGACATTGAGCCCGGCGAGCTGGGGCACGGTCTGGCCGGTCGCGGCGACCAGCGCGGCCACGGCGGCGGTGCGCAGCGAGGTCGCGGCGTTGGCGTGCAAGGGCCGCCGGACGGCGAGCTTATGCAGCAGCTGCCTGGCCTCGGCGGGGCTGAGCATGTCCCCGGGTTCTGGCCGTTCGGCGGCGGTCCGGTCCGGGTGGCCGAGGTACTCGGCGAACGCGTTGAGCGAGTCAGCGCGCACCCGCATGGAGTTGCGGTGCGCGGTGGCCTCGGGGCCGTGCAGGGTGTTGCGGGTGCGGGTCCGGCCGGCGGCCGCTGCCGCGAGCCAGGCGGCGGTGCGCTCAGGGGACAGGAACTCGGCCGCGGGGGGATCCGCCGTTTCCTCGGCCTGCCGGATGTACAGCAGGTACTCGGTGAGGAAGTGCAGGCGGATCCGGATGGTGGTGGCGGACAGCCCGGAGCGGTCCAGGTGAGCGGCGAAGCCGGCGATGGCGCGGGAGGCGGGAAGGCTCTCCCTGGAGACTGACTGCATAGCCGGGAGACTATCGCCCGCTCCCTAATAACAGCAAGAAGCGAGCGGATGCCGTCCCACGTGTCGCGACCCGGCCAGACTGATAACAGCAAGAAGCGCGGAGCTGAAAGGGCTCGGCTCCCAAGTGCGGGTTGTGAAGAGGTCCGGGACGAACCAGTTCGTAACGCAACGTACCGAACAGGCTCGACCCGGATCACACACCCAGCAGCAGGTAGGCGCGGCGACTTTGAGGCGACCGCTTCTTGCTGTTATCAGTTTTGGGTTAGAACGGGCTTCGCCAGAGGGGAGGGGAGTAACCTCAGCTGGCCAGGGAGGCGCGGAGCTGCTCGAACTGCTCGGCGTCCACCGACCCTGAGGCGGGCAGGCCCGCGGCGGCCCAGGCCTGCTGCGCGCGGGCGACGTCGCCGCCCGCGGCCTGCAGCGCCATCTTCTTCGCGGTCGCGGCGGGCAGGGTACCGTCGGCGCCCAGGTCCATCAGGTGCGCCAGCATCCGCACCGACTGGCGGCGCTGCCCGGTCTTCTGCTCGTTGTAGCGGTACACCAGGACCCACCGGCCGACGAGGGAGCGGGCACGCTCGATCAGCGCCCGCCCGCGGTCCGTGTCCTGCTGCCCGGTGCGGATCGGCTCCGCCTCGCCCGAGGGGAGCCGCAGCGTCAGCAGGCCCCGGCGGCTGGACTCCTCGATCTCGACCTTCTCCAGGAACGCCACGAACGTCTTGGCAGCTTCCAGCCGCTCGATATCCTGCCGGGCCTGCTGCGCGATCAGGTGCAGCTCGACGGTCAGGGTGTGCACCCGGCGGCCCCAGGCATTCTCCTCACCGGGCAGGCACGGGCCGGCCGCCGCAGCGGCCGCGGTCACCAGGCTGTGCAGGCTCTCGCTCACGCCGCGATTATCGCATTGCCCAGCCTGCCAGCACCGCAGGCACGACCTTGGGATACCCGATTCACTACTTAACATAATGTACATTATCGGCGTATTGAAGATCGTCTGCTGTGGCACCCGCGAACGTGCTGGCAAGGCTGATTCTCTTCTCTGTCACGTCGGCCGCTGGGACAAGCCCTCCCGAATTTGAAGAGGCCGCCACCGGCGGCTGACCATCAGCCACGGAAGAATGCCGCCGGTCGCGATCATCGCCGGGCCCCGGCACAAGCGAGCTGCAGTGCTCCCCCGGGCCGCACCCCACGCGTAGGAACCCGCGGGTGTAGCTCCCTCGGTCATGCCGTCAGGAGTGCGGCGAGGCCAGCGCGGATCGCTGGATCGGCGATGGTGCCGTCTGCGAGGGCCCACTCCCCCGCGTTCGCGACGCATCGGACCGGCGCTCGCGCATCTTGCTGTTATCAGTCGGTTGATGCGGCCGGGCCGGGAAGGGCTAGCGCGTTGTTACTCTCTGTGCCAGGCTGACTACATGACTACTCCCCCTGGGCTCGCCCCCGTGCACACGGAGGACGATGTGCTACGGCGGGTCGATCAGCTGATCGAGCCGGACATGCGGCGGCGGCAGAGCCTGTGGCTGTTCTTCCTTGACCGGAACCAGCAGCAGCTCCCGGTTGTCGTGCCGATCGACGACGTCCCTGACGACCCGGACCCTGAGCTCGTCGGGAACCTGTGCTTCATCGTCTCCGAGGTGCTCGGTGACAGCGAGCCGCAGGGATCGGTAGTGTTCGTGCTCACCCGGCCCGGCCCGGTGATGCCGGAGGAACCGGACCGGACCTGGCGGGACCGGCTGCGGGACGCCGCGGCCGAGCATGGTGCCAGGATCCGGATGATGTGCCTGGCCACCCCGGAGGGCGTCGTGCCGCTGGCCCTGGGGTTATCGCGAGGCGGGCCGCCGGCCGTTATGAGCCGCTGGCTGACCTGGCCAGCGCTGCCAGGACCTCGGTGAGAGCGGCGCGGATCGCGGGATCGGCGATGGTGCCGTCGGCCTGTACCGCGTCGCGCGGCACCGGCAGCTGGATGCAGGCCGCATCGACGGCGACGGCCCCGACGTAGCCCAGCACCATGGCCAGATGCTCCTGCGCTCCCCCGCCGCGGCCACCGGACGCCACGTTGATCCAGGCTGCCCGCTTGCCGGTCATCTCGCTGCCGCCGACGGTCCAGTCCAGGAGGTTCTTCAGGCTGCCCGGCAGTGTCCCCGCGTACTCAGGCACGCAGAACAGGATCGCGTCAGCCGCCGCGATCCGCTGCCGCAGGTCCCGCACAGGCGGCGGCAGCGGATCACGGTCGTCGTCGGGGTTGAACGCCGGGAGGGCCGCCAGACCGTCATACAGGTCCGCCGCGATTTCTTCGGCGGCCACTGCCTGCACGGTCCGCAGGGCCGCGGCGTTGCCTGAGGATGCCCGGGTACTGCCGGATACGAGCAAGATCTGCACGAGGCAAGGGTATGCGTGCTCATGCCTGTTCCCGGCAGGCGGGCCGATCCGGTATTACGTGGGCAGCGAGCTCGGGTATGAGTCTCCGGAGCACGCCGAGCTCAAGGGGTAACGCCTGGCCACCTGCCGCGCGCACCGGCAGGCGCCGCGGGATCGGGCAGCAGCGCGCCGAGTACCAGCGCGAGTACAGGCACGAAGCACATCACGGTGAAGACCGAGGCGATGCCCCAGGCCTCGGCGATGGCGCCGAATACGGGTGCGAAGAGGCCGCCGACGCTGACGCCGAGGCCGAGCGTCACCCCGGAGGCGGTGCCCGGCCGGGACGGAAGGTAGTCCTGGCCGAGCTTGATCATGACCGAGAACGGGATGTTGACGGCCGCGCCCGACGCTGCGGCGGCCGCCAGCGCCAGGCCCGGGCACAGCCGCAGCGCGATCAGGGCAGGGATCATGACGACCGTCCCGGTCTGCAGCGCACGGACAAGACCCAGCCGGTCGGCGATCCGCCCGCCGAGCAGCGTGCCCGCCAGGCCGCCGAGCAGGAAGCATGCCAGCGCCGCGCCGGCCAGTCCGCGGCTGGCCCCGAGGTGGTGAATCCAGTACAGCTCGATGAACGTGTTTCACCCCGAAGAACACCATCGACCGCACGATCTCGACTCCGGTCATCACCAGGAAAGGCGCCCAGCGATCCCGGCCGTCAGGCCTGCCCGCGGCATGGTGCGGCACCTGGACAGTCCGGGCGCGCTGCTGGCGGCGGAGCAGGAGCAGCCCGACCAGGAGCGCCGGGGTAGCCAGCACGGGGGCGAGGAAGAACCCGGCGCTGCCGCCCGCGGCGAAGATGCTCATCGCCGACGCGCTCTCGCCGGCGGCGGCCCGGGCCGATGTGCCCGCGGGCGGATGGAACATGGCCACCCCCAGCCCGGAGGCCAGCAGCAGCAGGAAGACCATGGGATAGGCCGGGGCCAGACCGGACAGCCCTGCGCCGGCGCCCGCCAGGCTGACGCCTGCCGCGGCCAGCCACCCGGCCCGCCGCTTGTCGACAATGAGGCCGATGAGCGGTTGCGGCAGTGAGCTGCCCAGCGTCGCCGCGAGGGCCAGGCCCGAGGCCGCCACGTAGCTGTAGTGCCGGTCGAGCACGAAGTACGGGACGCTGGCCGGCACCAGTCCCTGGTACAGGTCATCGAGCGCATCGACTGGCACGACCACGCCGTGCAGCAACTCGTCTATCCCAGCAGCGGCCTGCTGATCGTCTCGACGGCCACTGGGTCCTGGGTTGTCCCGCCGCAGCGCGCCGTGTGGCTGCCCGCCGCCGTCGCGCACTCGCACCAGGCCTACGGCGCCACTCAGCTGCGCACCGTCGCCTTCCCCGTTGACGTCAACCCGCTCGGCCTGACCCAGCCCACCGTGCTCAGTGTCTCCCGCCTGCTCCGCGAGGTCATCATCGCGATCACCAGCGACCCGGCCCCTTCCCCCGGTGAGCAGCAGGACCTGGAGCGGGTAGCACTGCGCCAGCTCAGGCCTGCCCCGGCGCTGCAGTTCCACCTGCCGGAGCCGGCCGACGAGCGGCTGCGGGGCGTCACTGCCCGCCTGGCGCGGGACCCCGGCGGCGAGCACACCCTGGCCGAGCTGGGCGCCATGGTGGGCGCGGGAGAGCGGACCCTGAGCAGGCTTTTCCGTGCAGAGACCGGGATGACCTTCCCGCAGTGGCGGGCCCAGCTCAGGCTGCACTACTCCCTGACTCTGCTCGCCAGCGGCCTCTCGGTTACCTCCACCGCGATGAGCTGCGGCTACAGCACCCGAGCGCTTTCACCGCGGCCTTCCGCGCTACCTTCGGCACCACCCCGGGCGCTTACCGCAAGGACCTGGTGTCGTGAGCGGGCCGCCGGGAGCGAGAGCAGTAGCATCACTGCATGCCGCACCTGCCCAGCCGGGGGAATGACCCGGCAGGCCATGTCGTCTACTCCCCTGGCAGCAGCCCCGCTGAACGCGACAGGCTACTGTGCAAGTCCGGTGAGCTCCGTGAGCACGGCGCGCTGCTGCTGCTGGCCAGGGTCGGGGTGCGCGAGGGATGGCAGGCAGTCGATGTGGGCTGCTCGCCTAGCGGGTGGGTCCGGACGGCCAGGTCGTCGGCCTGGACCTCGAGCCGGCCAACGTGGCCCTGGCACGTGAGTGACCCCGGCACGCTGATGCTGCCGCATCTGCTGATCATGGCCTGGGGCCGCAAACCCGGCGGCCTCGGCTAGATTACGCGCATGTCATCGCAGGAGATCACCGTCGCTGACCTGGAACGCGACCCGCACCCGGTACTGGCCAGGCTCCGCGCCGGCGCGCCGGCTGCCTGGGTGCCGGCGCTCGGCGCGTGGCTGGTCACCGGGCACGCCGAGGCGCTCGCCGTGCTCCGGGACGCGCGGACGTTCACGGTCGACGATCCGCGGTTCTCCACCGCCAGGGTCGTCGGCCCCAGCATGCTGTCGCTGGACGGTGCGCAGCACGCGCGCCACCGCGGCCCGTTCACCGGGCCGTTCCGGCACGACGCGGTGTACGCCAAGCTGGCGGACTTCACAGAAAGAGAGACGGACCGCCTGGTCACGGCGATAGAGCAATCCGGCGTGGCGGAGCTGCGCAGATCGGTGGCCGGGCCGCTCGCCGTCGCCGTCATGGCGGAGGCGCTGGGGCTCACCAGGACCGGGCCAGGGACGCTGCTGGCGTGGTACGACGAGATCGTGGCCGCGACTACGGCACAGGCCGGGTCGGCCGCGCAAGCCGGGTCAGCCGCGCAGGCGGCACCAGCGACGGCTGCCTTCGGCGAGCTCGCCGCCGCGCTCCGCCAGGTCATCAGGGGGCAGGCCGGCCTGCTCTCCGCGGCAGCCGGGCAGCTCACCGAGGACGAGACGATCTCCAACGCCGCGGTGCTGCTGTTCGGCGGCATCGAGACCACCGAAGGCATGATCACCAACGCCATGCTGCACCTGCTCACCAGCCCGGCCGAGCTGGCCCGTGTCAGCGGCAGCCCGGAGCTGATCCCGGCGGCGATCGAGGAATCGCTGCGCCTGGAGCCGGCCGCCGCGGTCGTGGACAGGTACGCGACCAGCGACATCACCCTCGGTACCGCGCGGATCAGCGCCGGTGACCAGGTGACGGTGTCGATCACCGGCGCGAACCGGGATCCGGCGGTATTTCCCGATCCGGATGACTACCGGGTGGACCGCGCTAACGCCGGCCGCCACCTGGCGTTCGCGCACGGCCCGCACTTCTGTCTCGGCGTGCACCTGGCCCGGCTGGAAGCCCGGGTAGCGGTCACCACCATGCTGGCCAGGCTCCCCGGGCTGCGCCTGGACCACGCCGCTGAAGACCAGGCCGCCGCAGACCGGAGCCCGCGTGGCCTGGTGTTCAGGAAACCCACCAGCCTGGTCGTCCGGTGGGAATCCGGGCGCGGTAGCGTGAGCGCATGACCGAGGATCAGAGTTTCCATCGTGACCGCCGCGAGCACGGCGGGGCACCCGGGCACCTTGACGATGACCAGCTCGCCCGGCTGACCGAGGAAGAGCGGGTCGACGCCGGCCTGGATGCCTACGACCCGGACGAGGTGCCGCCGGCGACCGACACGCCCCCGCTCCCGGAGGACATCACCCAGAGCGAGGTGTACCAGGAGGAAAGGGCCGAGATCCGGCGCGAGGTTGACAAGGGGGAGCTGTGGACCATCGACGAGCAGCATCCGTTCCCGCCGTCCAGCTACGACAACTCCTGACAACCGCGCGCCGTCGCGCAGGCGCGGCCCGGCACCGCTAGTCGTCAGTCAGCCCCTCGGCCGTCTCCTGGTGAAAATGCCAGATCCGGCATTTTCGCCAGGGACGCAGGCGCCCCTGGCGAACTGGCCCAGCCAGGCCCGGCCGGGCCAATCCAGCCTGCGCAAGACCGGCCCTAAGCTGGCAGTGCCGGCCTTAAGCGGACAGGGCCACGCTCGCCTCGGCGGTGTAGGCCAGGAACGTGAGCGACTCGGTGAAGTACAGCTCGACGCTGGACGCGTCGTGCGACAGGTAGCCGATGGACAGGTCCTGGCCAAGGCGCAGCTCGTAGTCGCCGCCGCGTGCGGACAGCAGGAACGCGCCATCGATGGCGGGTGCCCAGATGATGTCGCCGTCGATGACGTGGTTGAGGTGCTCCCGGATCGGGTAGCCGTGCTCGGTCGTCTCGCTGACCATGGTGTACGCGTCGGCGGACAGCAGCAGCGCGAACGGCCCGGCGACCCCGGCCAGCCGCAGCGCGGACACCGCCTGGCTCACCACGTCCGGGTAGGACGACGCGGCCGGCGGCAGCGTCAGGGCCGGGTTGGAGGAGCCCTGCCGTATGCCGGTGATGCCGGCCGCCGGGTAGCCCTCGAAGACGGCGCGGTCCTCGGCGAAGGCGATCTTGCGGGCCGCGTCCTTGACCGGCTGCCAGTCGGGGTCCTGGGCGCCGCGCTCGACGTCGTCCACGTCCTGCCGGGACAGCGTGAACGGCACCCGGAACTCCACGAGCTGCTGGGACGTCCGCAGCCTGGCGCTCACCCCGTCGGCGGGTGCCTGGATGGTCTCAAGGTGCCCGGTGCCGACGCTGGACAGGTCCGGGCCGGCCGGCCCGCTGACGTCCACGACCCGCCGGGCGGCCACGTGCAGCTGGAAGGTCCGGCGCGCCTCGGCCTCGATGCTGGCCCAGGCGGCGTCGGATACCGGTGCGAGCTCGCGGTGCAGGTTGTTCACGATTACTCCCCTTTGAGGCTGCCGATACCGAGTGATCCCCCGGCCGGGCCGGCTGGCCCTGCGGGGATGTCGTCGAGGAAGTCCGCCGACGGGACGAAGAACAGGCCCCCGGTGACTGCCGTGGAGAAGTCGAGCACCCGGTCGTGATTCCCCGGCGGGCTGCCGATGAACATGTTCTCCAGCATCTGCTCTGTTACGTCCGGGGATGCGGCATACCCGATGAAGTAGGTGCCGTACTCGCCGCGGCCGACCGTCCCGAATGGCATGTTCTGACGGACGATCTGCCGTTCTGTCCCGTCAGCGTCCACGATCGTGTTCAGCGCCACGTGCGAGTTGGATGGCTTGACGTCGTCGGGCATCTCGATATCGGACAGCTTGGTACGCCCGATGGCCCGTTCCTGGTCTTCCACTGTCAGCGCGTTCCAGCCCGGCATGTCGTGCAGGTACTTCTGCACGATCACGTAGCTGCCGCCCGCGAAGCCGGGCTCGCCGGTCACCACCGCGCCGAAGGCCGCTCCCCCGACCGGGTTCTCCGTCCCGTCGACGAAGCCGAGCAGGTCACGCTCGTCGAAGAACCGGAACCCGTGCACCTCATCGGCGACGGTGACCGCGCCGTCGAGCCTGCTCATCACCTGGGTGGCGAACTCGAAGCACAGGTCCATCCGGTCTGCCCTGATATGGAACAGCAGGTCTCCGGGGGTGGCCGGTGCCTGGTGCCGCGCACCGGACAGGGCACGGAACGGGTGCAGGCCGGCCGGCCGGGGCCCGGCGAAGAGCACGTCCCAGCCGTGGGAGCTGATCCCGGCCACGCAGGCCAGCCCGCGGTGCGGCCCGGCCCGGAAGCCGACCGCCCGCTGCAGTGCGGCCCAGTCTCCCAGCACGTCCCGGCACGCCGTTTCCCCGCCGGCGTTGACGGTGACGACCAGGAACATCGCGGCGGACGTCAGCGGCCCCAGGATCGGCTGCGGCTCGGGCCGCGCCGGCGGCTCCGGAGTGAATCCTGTCACGCCATCATCCCTTCGGCAGAAAACAGTGGCCATAATAGTCACCTGCTTCATCACGGCCTCCGGCCGGTCGTGGCCAGGTGTCCGCGCGCCGGGTCCATGCTGCCATCTAGACTCAGAACTCATGAGCATTGAACCGCCCGTGGCCAGGCAAGTTCCCAGCAAGCGCACCCATCACGGAGATGCCGTGACCGATGAGTACGCATGGCTGACGGACAAGGACGACCCGGCCACGATCGCCTACCTGAAGGCGGAGAACGCGTACACCGACGCGCTCACCGCGCCGCTGAACCCGCTCGCGGAGACGATCTTCACCGAGATCAAGGCGCGCACGCAGGAGAGCGACCTTTCGGTACCTGTCCGCAAGGGCGGCTGGTGGCATTACACCAGGACGGTGGCGGGCAAGCAGTACCAGGTGCACTGCCGCCGCGCCGTCCAGCCGGGCGAGGTGATCCCGCCGATGGCAGCGGACGGCCTGCCGCTGGACGGCGAGGAGATCCTGCTCGACGGCAACGAGCTCGCCGCGGGCAGCAGCTTCTTCTCGCTCGGCGCGTTCCGGCTGAGCCCCGACCAGCGCAGGCTCGCGTACTCGACGGACTTCTCCGGCGACGAGCGGTTCACCTTGCGGGTCAGGGACCTCGAGGAGGGCCGGACCCTCACCGATGAGATCCCCGGCACCTACTACGGCTGCGCCTGGTCCGCGGACGGCGAGTACCTGTTCTACGTGACGGTGGACGACGCCTGGCGGCCGTTCCGGGTGTGGCGGCACCAGGTCGGCACGCCCGCGGCGCAGGACGTCAAGGTCTTCGAGGAGTACGACGAGCGGTTCTGGGTGGGCGTCGGCCTGACCCGCAGCGAGCGGTACGTCGCCATCAGCACGGCGAGCGTGCTGACCAGCGAGGTGCTGCTGCTGGACGCCGCCACGCCGGCCGCGGACTTCGCGGTGGTCACCCCCCGCCGCCAGGGCGTGGAGTACCACGTGGAGGACGCCGGGGACCGGCTGCTCATCCTGCACAACGACAGCGCGCCGGACTTCGAGCTGGCAACCGCGGACCCGGCGAACCCGGCCGAGTGGACGCCGCTCATCCCGCACCAGCAGGGCACCAGGCTGATGGACGTGGACGCGTTCGCGGACTTCCTGGTGCTGTACTTCCGCCGGGAGGGCCTGACCCGGCTGAGCATCTACCAGGACGGCAGCTCCCGCGAGATCGAGTTCCCCGAGCCGCTGTACACGGTCGGCCCCGGCTCGAACCCGGAGTTCACCGCCACCCGGTTCCGGCTCGGCTACCAGTCGCTGATCACGCCTGACTCGGTCTACGACGCGGACCTGGCCACCGGCAAGCTGACCCTGCTCAAGCGCCAGCCGGTCCTGTCCGCGCCCGGGCGGCCGCCGTACGACCCGCGCGATTACGAGCAGCACCGCGAGTGGGCCACCGCCGACGACGGCACCCTGGTGCCCATCTCCCTGGTAGTGCGCAAGGGCACGCCGCGGGACGGCAGCGCGCCGGCGCTGCTGTACGGCTACGGCAGCTACGAGATCTCCCGGGATCCGAACTTCTCCATCTCCCGGCTGTCGCTGCTTGACCGCGGCTACGTCTTCGCGATCGCGCACGTGCGCGGCGGCGGCGAGATGGGCCGCGCCTGGTACACAGAGGGCAAGCTGCTGCACAAGAAGAACACCTTCACCGACTTCATCGCCTGCGCCCGGCACCTGGTCCGGGAGAACTGGACGTCCGCGGACCGGCTCGCCGCTCGCGGCGGCTCGGCGGGCGGGCTGCTGATGGGCGCGGTGGCGAACATGGCGCCGGACGCGTTCGCCGCGATCGTCGCGCACGTGCCGTTCGTGGACGCGCTGAACACCATCCTCGACCCATCGCTGCCGCTGACCGTGACCGAGTGGGAGGAGTGGGGTGACCCGCTGCACAGCGCCGAGGTGTACGCCTACATGAAGGAGTACTCCCCCTACGAGAACCTCACGGCGCAGCGGTACCCGGCGATCTTCGCGCTCGGCAGCCTGAACGACACCCGGGTCAGCTACCACGAGCCCGCCAAGTGGATGGCGCGGCTGCGTGCCACCGCCGGCGATACGCAGGGGGGCGGCCCGTTCATGCTCAAGATCGAGATGGAGGCCGGTCACGGCGGCCGCAGCGGCCGCTACGACGCCTGGCACGAGGAGGCTCAGGTCCTGGCCTGGATCATCGAGCAGACCCACTGATGCAGGCCCGCTGAAAACCAGGAGGACGGGGAGTTCCTCCGCGCCCTCTCGTGGATTATGTTGATCAGTCATGACCACGCATGTCGTCGAATCCACCGCGGAAACCGTCCGTTCCGGCTATCTCGACCCGGCCGCCAGCCCGGTCGCGTCCATTACCTCCGGGGACACCGTCAGCTACCCCAGCACGTGGACGCACTGGGGCAACGAGGCCGTGTACGGGATGACCTTCGCCGACCGGGAGCCGCTGCGGCACCGGTACCCGCACGGCCCGTACTCCATGCTCGGCCCGGTCGAGGTGGCCGGCGCGGAACCGGGCGACGTCATCGAGTGCTCCATCACCAGGCTGCGCACCATCGGCTGGGGCTGGAACTCCTTCCCCCTCGGCGTCGGCGCGCTGCCGCACGACTTCCCCGAGCCCTACGTGCACTACTTCCGGTTCGACGACGCCCGCACCACCGCCGAGTTCACCCACGGGATACGGCTGCCCATGGCCCCGTTCCTCGGCGTCGTCGGGACCGAGCCCGCCGGGGACGAGGAGGTGAGCGCGATCGTGGCCGGCCCCTACGGGGGCAACCTGGTGCTCAGGGACCTGACCGCCGGCAGCCACCTGTTCCTGCCGGTCATGAAACCCGGCGGCCGGATCTGGACCGGTGACGTGCACGCCCTGCAGGGGGACGGCGTAGTGGACCAGACCGCCATCGAGACCGCCGCCGAGGACCTCGACATCCGCTACGACCTGCACAAGGCAGTCCCGCTGCGCGGCCCGCTCGGGGAGACGGACACGTCCTGGATCGTCGTCGCGTTCGCGAGCGGGCTGGACGACGCCACCGTCGCGTGCGTCCGCGAGGTCATCTGGTGGCTGTCCGCCGCGGCCGGCATCACCGGGCCCGAGGCCTACGCGCTGGCCAGCATGGCGGCCAGCTTCCGCGTCACCCAGTACGCCAACCAGACCGGCTCGGCCTACACCTCGATTCCGCCCAGGGCGGTGCACGCCGTCATCCCCAAGGCGGTATTCCCTGAGGAGATCCGGGCCCGGATCAGCGCGTGGCTGCGGCCGGGGCAGGCCGCCGCATGACGCTGTCCGCCGCGGACCGGCTCGGCATCCTCGACGTCATCACCCGCGCCGACCGGGCCGCCAGCGAGCGCGACGCGGACGCCTACGTGCGGCTGTTCACCGAGGACGCGGTACTCGACGGCACCCAGGGCAGGCACGCCGGCCGCGACGCGCTCCGGGCCAGCGTCGGCCCGGTCTGGGCAGCCGAGGGCCCGGCCACCCTGCACCTGACCCTCAGCCCCGTCGTGGAGGCCCACGAGCAGGGAGCCATCACGCGCTCCTACCTGCTGATCATCGACCCGGCCCCGCCCATCACGATCCGCACCCTCGCCGGCATCACCCAGACCCTCATACAGCAGAACGGGCTGTGGCTCATCAGCAGCAGGACCGTTGCCCCTGTACCTGAGCAGGCCCCGGTACCTGGGCAGACCGGACCATGAGCGAGCCGTCGGGCGAGCCACCCTCAGCGTGGGCCCCGTTCCGGCACCGGCTGTTCGCCGCGATGTGGGCGGCGCAGTTCGTCAGCAACATGGGCAGCTGGATGCAGACGGTCGGCGCGCAGTGGCTGATGCTGACGATGACCGGGTCGGCGGCGTACGTGGCACTGGTCTCGACCGCGAGCAGCCTGCCGGTGATGCTGTTCGCCGTGGCAGCGGGCGCCATCGGCGACCTGGTGGACCGCCGCCGCTTCCTGCTCGTCGCGCAGGGGTTCATGCTGGCCGCCGCCGTGGCGCTCGGGGCCCTGGCCCTGGCCGGCCTGGTCACCCCGTGGACGCTGCTGGCGCTGATCTTCGCCCTCGGCATCGGGCAGGCGATGACCTCACCGGTCTGGCAGACACTGCAGCCCGAACTGGTCGACCCGGCCGAGCGGCCGCAGGCGATCTCGCTCGGCTCGGTGAACCAGAACCTCGCCCGGGCGATCGGGCCGGCCATCGGCGGCCTGATCCTGGCGGCGACCAGTGCGGGGACGGTGTTCCTGGTCAACGCCGCGACCTTCCTCGCCGTGATCGCGGTAATCGGGGCCTGGCGCGGCACCCGGATGCCAGCGGCGCTGCCGCGTGAGCACGTCGGCGAGGCGATCCGGGCCGGCGGCCGGTATGTCGCCGCCAGCCCGGCGCTGCGGGTCATCCTGATCCGGGCGCTGCTGTTCATCTTCTTCGCCAGCTCGATCTGGGCGCTGCTGCCGCTGGCCGCCCGGTCCCAGCTGCACCTCGGCTCGAGCGGGTACGGCCTGCTGCTCGGCTGCGTCGGCATCGGCGCCGTCGCCGGCGCGCTGCTGCTGCCCAAGCTGCGCACCCTGCTGTCAGCCGGCGGCCAGCTCACCGCCGGCTCACTGGGGCTGGCCGCCGCCGCCCTGCTGCTGGCCCTGGTCCACATCACCGCCGTGGCCGCCGTGGCGCTCGCGGCCGGCGGCCTGGCCTGGATCCTGGCGCTGTCCACGCTGAACTCGCTGTACCAGCTCACCCTGCCCGGCTGGGTCAAGGCCCGCGGCATGTCGTTCTACCTGATCGTCTTCCAGGGCGGCAACGCGATCGGCAGCGCCGTGCTGGGCATCCTCGCCCAGCACGCGGGCCTTACCCCGGCCCTTATCACGGTCGCCGTCGCGCTCGGCCTCGGCCCGCTCGCCGGGCTGCGGTTCCCGTTCCAGCCGATACCGCCCGCGGATCTGCTCCCGGCCGGCGACTGGCCCGCCCCCGTCCTGCCCGCGGACGCCGCCGAGCCCGCCGGGCCGGTCTCGGTCACCGTCGAGTACCGGCCCCGGCCAGGATCACGCGATGACCTGCTCGCGGCCCTGCGGGACGCCCGCTTCAGCCGCCGCCGCACCGGGGCCACCGCCTGGCGCCTCTGGCAGGATCCCGCGGACCCCGACCGTATCCTGGAGCAGTTCGTCGTCGCCTCCTGGGACGAGCACCTGCGCCAGCACGAACGGGTCACCCGCCGCGACGCCGACCGCTTCGCCAGGATCGGCGCCATGACCGACCCCGGCCAGCCGCCAGTCGTCACCCACTGGATCACTCCCAGCGAGCCAGATTCGCGGTAGGCGTCCAGGCCCCACCAGGTCCTCGTTGCCTTTCCTCACTCCGCCATTGTGCCGCAATGCCCAGTACCCGTAGATTTGGCCGCATACGGACATTGGGGTGGCCGTTCGTCACGCGACTTGGGGGGTGGGTCCGCATGGATCCCGTTATTGCGCAAAGCATTGACAAAGCACTGGCTAGCCGGAAAGGCCAGCGAGAGCCAGCGGCCAGGCTGCTGGCGGCCTGGCAGGATCTGGGCACGAAATTCGACGCTTTACTCACCGCCGTCGAGGACGCGCACCGGCAGTTCTCCGCCGATCGCCAGATCCAGGGCGCCCGCGGTATCGCCGGCGAACTCGACCAGTGGCGCCGCGACGAGGAGCTGCTGAGTGCGCGTGAGGATGTAGCCCGGCACAGGGACAGCGTCGCGGCGATCAGGGACCGCGCCTTCCGCGACACCGTGAACATCGGCGTGGTGGGCCAGACCGGGAGCGGCAAGAGCACCTTCCTGCAGCAGGTCACGAACCTTCCGGCCGACGTCATACCGCCCGCCAATGGCCCCCGGCCGACGACGGCGGCCAGGAGCAGGTTCCTGCACAGCAGGGACCGCGCCGATGCCGAGATCAAGCTGCTCAGCTGGGATGAGTTCCGCGCTAAATACACGGCTCCGCTGCACGCGGAAGCCGGCTGCCCTGGCCCAGCGCCGGGTTCGCCCGAGTCGTTCCTCAATTACAGGTACAAGGAACGCCTGGCGACCTCCCCCGAGCGGCAGGATTCGGAAGCGGTGTCGCCGCAAGCCCTGCTCAAGCGGCTGATCATCGCGCAGGACTCCTTTGCCAGCTACAGCGGGCTGCTGGGTGCCGGGACACGCACCGAACCACTCGCGAAGCTGCGGCCGTACGTCGCCTATCCGGAGCAGGACGAGGACATCCGCCGCCCGTACCACGCCGTACGTGACGTGCTGGTCTACCATCCCTTCGTCGTCGATATCGAGCACCTGGTGTTCGTGGACCTGCCGGGCACCGGCGAGACCGGGCTGGAAGTCGACCAGCAGTTCCTCGCGGACCTCACGAGCGAGATCGACGTGCTCCTGCATATCCTCCGGCCGCTGGCCGGACGCAGCCGCCTCGGGAAGGCCGACGACGAGATACTCGACCTGGCCGACCACATCAAGACGGGCCGGGACCGGGCGGACTTCATCTGCATGATCGTCAACGAGGACCACCTGCACAATACGGAGCAGGACGCCAGGGCTGTCATCGAGAACGTCTGGACCGAAGCCCAGGACCGGGCGGGCCTTAATCGCTTCACGCTGGTCCGCGGGGATGTCTCCGACAAGGAGCAGGCACGCGAGAACATCCTCGTCCCGGTGCTGGACCACCTTGCGCGACGGCTCGCCGCCATGGACAAGGCGGTTGCCCAGTCAGTCGCCAGGGCCGCGGGCACGTCGGCCGAGGCCGCCGCCGCGGTCGTGGGCAGGCTGGGTGCCGGCATCGCTCAGTGGCAGGTAGACATCCCGCCCGAGGAGCAGGATCTCGCCAGGAAGGCGAAGGACCTGCGGGACGAGATCGCGGGCGAGCTGGAGGACCTGAGCAGGCTGTACGGACAGCGCGCTCAGGCCAGGGAGCCGGTACCCGAGGTGGAGGAGAGCCTTGCCGAGGTCAGGCGGCGGCTGACCGACTGGGTACGCGGCCAGTTCGGCGCGGGGTGGGCCACGGATTTCAAGAACAAGCTGGCGGCGGATGCAGGCGAGTACAAGGATGACGCGTGCACCGTGGTCCGGCAGAAACTCCGCTATGAGTTCGGGCAGGTGGACAGCTCCCTGGACGCCGCCAGACGCCGGGTGCAGGGCGAGATCAGCGGCATACTGCGCAATCATCTCGGCACGACGCTCGTGCCCGAGGGAGACGACTCCTTTGGCGCGCTGCTGGACGCGACAATCGGACCCGGGCTCGGCGGGCTGCATTCCGCGCTCGCGGAACTGGTCGCGTTCCGCACCAGCTATGGCAGCCTGTTCCTGCGCGTGGGGCGCCCCGGTCGTTGCCCAGATCACCCGGGACAACGCGGAGGCAGCCCGCATGATAACGCCCCCGCCCCCGGCCCCGGACCAGCAGCGGTCACGTTCCCCGGCCGGGCTGTCATCCGCTCTCTTCAGCGGGGGGCGCGGGAGCGCGGCCGGTGGCGGAGCAGTGATCGGGGCGGCCCAGCCGCACGCGGCGGCGTTCGCGGCCACCCTGGCGGCCGCCAAGATCGGCGAGGCGATCGGTCCGCTGCTGGCGGAATGGCTCTGGTCCGCCGCGACCGCGGCCACCGCCGCTGCTACCTCCGCCGAAGGCTTCCGCAGGTCGCTCACGGATGCGTTCGACCGCACCGTGGATCTCATCTCCGAGCGGATCCGGCAGGAAGCCAGTCAGCTCACCGAGGCGCTGGCAGCCATCGTTGACGAGTTCTTCGACGGATTCGTCCATGTCCCGATGATCGAGTACGAGTACAAGCAGCTGTGCGCGCCCTATAGCAGCGAGCTGTGGCCCGGAGCGTTCGGCACGGGCTCTGCCGAGCTTTCCCGGAAGCTGCAGCGGCTAGGGCAGGCGGCCAGGGACACCGCGGCCGCCGCCCGGGCCGCCGCGGACGCCTCGGCCGCCCTGGGGGCTGCCACATGACCGCGGTCACTGCGCAGGCTGGCGCAGCGCGACCGGCTGCGCCGCTGGCCGCTGTTCATCCAGCGCCTGTTCGTGCAGTGGAAGATAGATGAGCTCACCGCCGTGCTGGACAGGATGGACGGCCAGCTCCGTGCCTACGGCAAGCGGCTGGCGGCCCTGGCGGGCGAGGAACAGATTCTCCGGGAATGGCTGCGGCCGGCGTTATGGAGGTGCCCGCGGTGAGCTGGTCACCAGTGGTCTACGCGCGGACCGCCGCTGCTGACACATGGTGGCAGGCGCTCCCGGCAGGCACCGCCGGCTCCGGATGGCTGGCCAGGGCGGTGAGCGCGGTGTTCGCTGGCGGAGCCGAGCTCGACGCCGGCCCCCGGTTCCTGCTCGCGCAGGATCATGCCTACCGGCTAGTCGGGATCGCCTGCCGGGCGCGGCATCTCAGCGACCAGATGTGCACCGATGACCAGCGGCGTGAGCTCTCGTGCTTCGTGGCAGGACCGACCTTCACCGATCTCCAGGCGAGCCATGCGCAGTGGGCCAGGCCCGTCTACGAGGCGGTGATGGGCTCGGTATGGGAGCTGCCGTACTCCCCATACCACCAGCCGGCGGTCAGCTCCCCGGCTGCCGCGCCATGGGAGGAGACCATCAGCTTCGATCTCGCCGGACCTGTCCCCCGCCCAGGTGACGGGCCATGGCCGCCGTCGGCCTGGCCAGGCATCTGGACCGTGGCCCTGGCTACCGCGGGCCCGTTCACCTGTGTGCTGGGATGGGAGCATGCCCCGCTGGAGCAGGCTGCGGGCGTGACCTTCCTCGGCACCGCAGACGCACCGCCACGTGAGGCACCCCCCCTGCCGGACCGCACCGTGCTCTTCCCCGTACCTGAGCTCTCCCCGGTACCTGAGCCTCCCGCTGAGCCCGAGCCTGCTCTGCCCCTCGTTCCCGCTGGCACGGCGCCCGCGCCCGCGAGCGAGCCGCCGCCCGGGCCGTGGGATCACCGTGCTCAGCGTGCTCGCGGGAGCCGTTGTGGCGGTCGTGGCGATCGTGGTGTTCCTGGCGGTGAGAAGCTCCCCCGCGAGGCCGCCGGCGACCAGGGTTAAGGTCTCACCGTCCTCGTCTGGGGTCAGGTGAGGGTGGCGATGATGCGGCCGGTGGTCTGCCGCGTGCGCATCGCCTCCATGGCCTGCGGGATCTGGTCGAACGGCACGACGCGGCCGACGACGGGCCGGACCTTGCCGGCCCGGATCAGGTCCAGGATCATCTCGTGGACCTTCTCGCCGTCGCTGTGGGAGACGAAGTTGCAGCCGGTGAACTGGCGGAAGGGGACTGGCTCCTCCACGTAGGCGAGGCAGACGCCGATGAGGGAGATGTTGCCGTAGACGAACTGGCGGGGGGTGATGCCCTTGTCCTCGAAGTCGATATCAGAGCTGAACCCGGCGATCACGTGCCGGCCGCCGAAGGCCATGGCGCGGAAGGTCTCCTCGGTGACCGCGCCGCCGACGCTGTCGAAGGCGACGTCGACCCCTAGGTTACCGGTCGCCTCCATGACGGCCTGTGCGAAGCCGTCGCGGTAGTCGATGGTGACGTCGGCGCCGAGGCTGCGGCATAGCTCCAGCTTGGTAGCTGATCCGGCGGTGGCGATGACCCGGGCGCCGAGGTGCTTACCCATCTGCAGCACGGCCGTGCCGACGCCGCCGGCCGCGGCGTGCACCAGGAGCGTCTCGCCTGCCTGCAGCCTGGCGCGGGTGTGCAAGGCCAGCCAGGACAGGTGGAAGGGGAGGTAGATCGCGGTGGCTGCGGGTTCGGCGAACTCCTCGGGCATCTCGAAGGCCATCTCGGCTGGGCAGCATACGACCTCGGCATAGCCGCCGAAGGCCATCGGCGGGATCGCGACCACGCGCTTGCCGAGCCACGACTCATTGCCGGGGCCGGTCGCGTCGACCCGTCCGAGGATCTCCATGCCGGGGGTGAACGGCATCGGCGTCGGGATGGTCTTGTAGGAGACCGTGGTGAGGTCGATGTCGTTGAAGTTCAGTGCGAGAGAGCTGACGCGCACCCTGAGGTAGCCTTCCTCCGGCTCGGGTTCGGGGAGCTCGTCCAGCGACATGACCTCGAGCGGGTTACCCAGTCTGTGCACCTGCCAGGCTTTCACCGGATCGCCTCCCGCATGCTGAGAGCTGTGGCGCACGCACATTGCATTACAATACAGAATGTAACGTAATTAGGCAGCGACGGTCAAGGGAGGAGCAGGCGTGGCCGCAGGACGCCCGCGGGACCCGCGCGTGGATGCCGCGATCCTCGGCGCGACCCTGCGAGAGCTCGAGGAGACCGGGTACGCGCGGCTGAGCATCGACGCGGTCGCCAGGCGCGCGGGGGTGAGCCGTCCGGCCATCTACCGCCGCTGGCCGTCCAAGGCCCAGCTCGTGCATGAGGCCGTCTTCCCCGATATCGCGGCCGCTGACCTGCCCATACCGCACGGCCCCGACTTCGCCGGCGACGTCCGGGCCATGCTTCAGCAAGCGATCAGCTACCTGTCCCGGCCAGAAGTCCTGGCCGCGGCACCCGGCCTGATGGCCGAGTTCAGGACCGACCCCGGCCTGCAGCACCTGATGGCCGCCCGGCTGGAAGACCAGCTGCGCACCCGGCTCGCCCGTCGCGTCGAGGCAGCGGTAAGCGCGGGCGAAGCCGCACCCGGCACCGACGCCGGCCTGCTGCTCGACGTGATCACCGGAACCGTGCTCTTCGCTCTGCTGTCCAGGCCGCCGACCGACCAGCCCATCAGCCTCGAAGCGCTCGCGGCCATGCTGCTGCACGGGATACTGCCGCGAGCGGCTGAGGATCTGCCTGGCCCGCGGTAGCGCTACCCCAGCTGGTCGCGGCGGCGGGTCAGGTAGGCGATCTCGGCGGTGTTGCCCGCCAGCTCGATGGCCGTGCCGAACGCCGCGCGCGCCTCCGGTCTGCGGCCCAGCCGGCGCAGCAGGTCGGCGCGGGCCGCATGGTAGGCGTGATAGCCGGCCAGCGTGCCCTCGAGACGGCCGAGAGCAGCCAGCGCCACCTCCGGGCCGTCAAGCTCGGCGACCGCGATGGCCCGGTTCAGTGCGACGACCGGCGAGGAGTCGAGGCGGACAAGCTGGTCGTAGAGAGCGACGACCTGCGGCCAGCCGGTGGCGCCCATGTCCCGGGCGGAGGTGTGCACGGCGCTGATCGCCGCGAGGATCTGGTAGCGACCCGGGGCCACGCCGGCGGCCAGGCGCTCGCGCACCAGCCGGTGACCCTCGGCGATCAGCGCCGTGTCCCACGCCCCGCGGTCCTGCTCGCCGAGGGGAACCAGCTCGCCGCGGGCCGAGACCCGGGCGGCGCCGCGGGCCTCGGTGAGGAGCATCAGCGCCAGCAGCCCGGCCACCTCACCGTCACCGGGCACCAGGCCGCGGATCAGGCGAGTGAGCCGGATCGCCTCGGCGGTCAGGTCCTGACGTACGGGATCGGTGCCGGGACCAGTCGCCAGGTAGCCCTCGTTGAAGACGAGGAACAGCACGGCGAGCACGCCGGACACGCGGGCCGGGAGATCCGCCGCGGACGGCACCCGGTAAGGGATGCGAGCCTCCCTGATCTTGGCCTTCGCGCGGGTGATCCGCTGCCCGATGGCGCTCTCCTGCACCAGGAAACCGCGGGCGATCTCCGCGACGGTCAGGCCGGCGACCATCCGCAGCGTCAGCGCCACACGGCTCTCCATCGCGAGCGCCGGGTGGCAGCAGGTGAAGATCAGCCGGAGCCGGTCATCCTCGATGGCGCCGGGAGGCTCAGGCGGGTCGTCGTCGTAGAGCAGCTGGGCCTCCTTCTGCTTGTCACCGCGCTTGCTCTCGCGCCGGATCCGGTCAATGGCCTTGCGGCTGGCGGTAGTAGTCAGCCAGGCGCCGGGGCTGGGCGGAACGCCGTCGGCCGGCCACCGCTCCACAGCGGTCGCGAACGCCTCGGCCGCCGCCTCCTCGGCAAGGCCAAGGTCACCGAAACGCCTGGTCAGGGAGGCGACCACCCGCGCCCACTCCTCGTGATGCGCCTGGGTGATCGCCTCCGGGACACCGGCCGCGCTCACAGGAACGGCCGCACCTCAACCTTCCGGTTGCAGGCCTTCGATCCCTCGGCGGCGAGTCTGAGCGCCACGTCCAGGTCAGCGGCCTCCATGATCCAGAAGCCGGCGAGAAACTCCTTCGACTCCAGGAATGGCCCGTCGGTGATCATCGCCGCCTCACCCCGGTTGTCGATCACCGTGGCCGAGCCCGGCGCCCCGAGGCCGCCGGCGAAGACCCAGTGGCCCTCCGCGATGATCCGGTCGTTGAACACGTCGATGGCCGCCATCTCCTCCGGGGTGGCCAGGTCGGCCGCGTCGTAGATCACGGAAACCAGGTACTGCATGCCGATCATCTCCTCCGTCCGGGGACGCCTTCGCGAGCGTCCGCTCACCCCTGCAACGAACGCACCTGCCCCGATCCGACACCCCGCCGCAGGTAACTGATTGAACAGGGAGCTCACTGACTCCCCGTTGTGGATCCGCCGGATCGCTTCGGCTAGCGCCGGGGCCACCGACAGCACATGCAGCTTCTCATTGCCCGCTGGCACCGGCACGGAGTTCGAGCAGACGATCTCGCTGACGTCGTCCTGGGCGGCGAGCCTGTCCAGCGCGCCGTCGGCGAACAGCCCGTGCGTGCAGGCCACGCTGATGGAGTTCACCTTCTGCTCCCGCAGCCGGTCCAGCAGCTCGAACACGGTGGTGCCGCGGGCGATCTCGTCGTCGAGCACGATGACGTCCCGTCCGGCGACGTCCCCGATGATGGCCGAGATGGACACGCGGGAGTCGTTGTAGCGTTCTTTCGCCCCGGCCGCGACGGGGACGCCGAGCCGCCGCGCGAACGCGGCCGCGCTCTTGGCGTTGCCGAGGTCGGGCGAGACGACGACCGTGTTGTCGAGCGGGCGGCCGCGGAAGTGCCCGGCGAGCTCGCGCAGCGCGTGCAGGTGATCCACGGGCACCGAGAAGAACCCGTGTACCTGCGGTGAGTGCAGTGTCAGCGTGAGCACCCGGTTGACGCCCGCGGTGACCAGCAGGTCGGCGACGAGCCTGCCGCCGATCGAGATGCGCGGCTCGTCCTTCTTGTCGGAGCGGGCGTAGGCGTAGTGCGGCATCACGGCGGTGACCCGGGAGGCGGAGGCGCCGCGGGCGGCGTCCGCCATCAGGAGCAGCTCCACCAGGTTCTCCTGCACCGGCGGCACCAGCGGCTGGATGATGAACACGTCCCGTTCCCGGCAGTTGGACTGAAGCTGGACCTCGAGGCAGTCGTTGGCGAACCGGGTGATCCGCACCGGGCGCTTGGGCTCGGCGAGGTAGAGGCAGATCTCGGCGGCGAGGTCCGGGTGCGCGCTGCCGCCGAAGACTGCGATATCACGCACCGGCGGGCCCCGGCGCGGGTACCTCGAGATCCGGCTTGGCGGCGGGCAGGCCGAGGCGGCCCCTGATCTCCTGCTGTACCTGCGCCATGGGCGGCGTCGAGTCCACGGTGATCACGTACTCCTTGCGGCGGAACAGGTCGAGCACCGGGTTGGTCTTGGTGTGGTACTCGCGCAGCCGGACCGCGAGCGCCTCCTCGGTGTCGTCCTCCCTCGCGATCAGCTCGCCGCCGCACGCGTCACACCGGCCGGGCTCGGCGGGGCTGTTGTCGATCAGGTTGTAGTCCATCCCGCAGCCGGCGCACAGCCGCCTGGCCAGGACCCGGCGGCGCACCTCGGAGTCGGGCAGGTTCAGGTGGATGACCCCGTCGATGTCGTAGCTCTCCAGGAAGAACTCGGCCTGGCGGACGGTACGCGGGAACCCGTCGATGACGAAGCCGTAGTTCCAGTCGTGCTGCGCGAGCCGCTCGCCCACCACCGATTCCACCAGGTCGTCGCCGACCAGCTCGCCGGACGCCATGATCCGCCGGACCGTGGCGCCCAGCTTGGTGTGCCGCTGCACGTTCCACCGGAAGATGTCGCCGACGCTGATGTGCACCAGGTCCAGGTCCCCGGCCAGCAGCTGGCTGTGCGTGCCCTTCCCGCTGCCCTGCACGCCCATGATCACGTATTTCCGCATGGGCTAACTGTATTGCCCGGGCCGGACGGCCCCCCTGGTCAGGCTCCCTGTGCGCCGGGCGCTCCGGCATCCGCGCCACGGCGCCGAGCCGGGCCCGCGGGCCGGACCACAGGGCCGGCGCCAGGTCCAGGTGCGCGGCGATGCTGTAGGCGGCCAGCTCGTAGTTGACCCGCCAGCCGCGGAAGTGCAGCCAGGCCTCGTCCGGCTTGCGGTCGAATACCCAGCCTGCCTCGTCCAGGTGCCTGACCGCCAGCTCGAAGTCCTCCCTGGTGAGCTCGAGCGGGTCGTCAGGAAGCGGGTCCTCGCTGTACGGGAGCTGGAGGCTGCGCGCCAGGGAGCGCATCGTGACATATCCCACCCGCAGCAGCGGCCTGGCCTCGGAGGGCGCGGATGACGGGCAGAGGGACAGCTGCAGCGCGGCCGCGTCAAGCACGGCGAGCAGCGCCAGCGGCCACGCGTTCTCAGGGAACCGGGACCGGAAGTAGATCAGCGTCTGGTACGTCGTGTGGCTCTCCGAGATGTCCGCCGCCCACTCGGTCCACCGCTCGTACAGCCGGGGCAGGTAGGAGACGTTGCCGATCAGCTGCTGGCGGGCAAGCAGCTCCGGTCCCCACGGCGGCTTGCCCGCCAGCGCCTCCAGCATGATCACCAGGGTTTCCCGCCGGTTGTAGGCCGAGTAGATGGTCGGCATGTAGCCGATCATGAGCGCGATCACGCCGAGTCCGCTGATCGCCGCGGCGAACACGATCCCGTAGGGGGCCGCGCCGGCCGGGGTGGCGAAGCCCAGGGTGAACAGCGAGGAGCCGGACAGCCGGAACGCGGTGGGCACATTCGTCCTGGTGAACGGCAGCAGCATCAGCGCGAACCCCACGTACAGGCACAGGATCCAGGTGACGAGCAGCGTGAACAGGAACATAGGCGCGCCCGCCGCCAGGATCCGCTCGCGCCGGTGCAGGCTGCCCATCCGCCAGGTCAGCATCCGGGAGCAGCTGAGGACCAGGCGCGCGACGACGCTGTTGATCGACGAGCTCAGGTTCTGCGGGATCAGCAGCGTCTTGATGACGCTCGATCCGGTCACCAGCAGCAGGCACAGGCCGCCCGCGAAGCCAAGCCAGGCCATGCCACCCCCGGTTCGCGCGAAATCTCCAGTATCAAGCGTATATGTCCTTTCGCGAAACGCCGATCGCGATGGCGAGTCGCCGGCGGGCCAGCGCTACGCTCAAGGCATGGAGATGGAGCCGGGCTCGCCGCCCCCCGCGGCCACCGCTCCGGCCGGCACTGCTCCGGCCGGTACCGTGCTGACCGGTACTGCCCCGGCCGGCCCGGTGTGGGCCTTCCTCATCAAGCCGCGCTGGCTCGGCTGGCACGTGCTCATGGTGGTGTGTTTCTGGGGCATGCTCTGGCTCGGTGACTGGCAGTTCCACCGCGCGATGAGCGGCAACGCGCTGAGCTGGGCGTACACGTTCGAGTGGCCGCTGTTCGCCGGCTTCGCCGTCGTGTTCTGGGCACGGACGATCCGGGACGAGTTCCGGATCCTACGCACCGGCAGCGTCGACGGCGGGCATGCTTACGACTACGCGGAGCCCTCGCTGCCCGGAGGCGTGGCCGCCGGCGCCGCAGCACAGCCCAGTTACAGCCTCGCCCAGCAGGCCGCCGACGAGGCGGAGGACCCCGAGCTGGCCGCGTGGAACGCTCACCTGGCCCGGCTCAACTCCGAGGTCAAGGGGCACGGCAAGTGGCACGGCCTGCGGTAGCCACACAGTAACTCAAGAGGAGCTGACAGTAATGCGCGCCGCAGTCCTGCGCTACCGGGTCATGGCCTATATCACCGGCGTCCTGATCATCATCGTCGTCTTCGCCGGCATACCGCTGCAGATCTGGGACCACAACACGTTCATCGTCAACCAGGTCGGCACGGTGCACGGCGTCCTGTACCTGGTCTACATCGTCAATGCCTACATCCTTGCCAGCAAGCTGCACATGAAGACGAAGCCGACCGTGCTCCTGCTGCTGGCCGGCACCGTCCCGGTGATGACCTTCATCGTGGAGCGCTGGATGCAGCGCGAGTACATCGCCCCCGCGCTCGCCACCCAGGCGCAGGCCGTGCCCGCGGAGCCGGCCGAGAAGGCGCGCTCGTAAACGTGACCCAGCACTACTTCTCCCCGGACCCTCAGGCCCCGCACCGTCCCGGCCTGGTGCGGGTGGTGCTGCCGGACATCTACCTGGAGCTTGAGACCGACGCGGGAATGTTCTCCCCCGGCCGCCTCGACCCCGGCACCCGGCTGCTGCTCGAGGAGGCCGCGCCCGCCCCGCCCGCCGGCGACCTGCTCGACCTGGGCTGCGGCTACGGCCCGGTCGCCTGCGTGCTGGCCGCCCGGTCACCGGCCGCCACCGTCTGGGCGGTGGACGTGAACGAGCGGGCACTGGAGCTGTGCCGGCGCAACGCGGAGCGGGCCGGCCTGGCCAACGTCCGCTGCCTGCCCCCGGGCGAGCTCCCCCGGCACGTGGACGCGATCTGGTCCAACCCGCCGATCCGGATCGGCAAGGACGCGCTGCACGACATGCTCCGCGGCTGGCTGGCCCGCCTGGACGGCCAGGCGCACCTGGTCGTGGGCCGCCACCTGGGCGCGGACTCCCTGGCGGCCTGGCTGGCCGCCCAGGGCTGGCCCGCGACGCGCCTGGCCGCCCGCAGCGGATACCGCCTGCTCCAGCTGGAGTCCGCCGCATCAGAACGACACGTGGTTCCCGCCCCATGACCAGCGACGCCAGCATCCACGGGACGCAAGCGCAGGCCCCCCGCCAGCTGCGCCCGGTCGAGGTCAAGCGGCTGAACCGGGAGTGGCGCCGCGGCACGACGGCACGGCTCGCGCTGCTGCTCGACTCGGTGGCCCAGCCGTACAACGTGGGCTCGATCATCCGCTCCGCGGCGGCCTTCGGCGCCGAGTCCCTCTGGCTGTGCGGCACCACGGCACCGCTCGCCCATCCCTCGGTCGCCAAGACCGCGCTCGGTACCCAGCGGTTCCTGGTGGCGCAGGCGGAACCGGACGCGGTCGCCGCGGTGCGGGCCGCGCAGGCCCAGGGCCTGCGGGTGGTGGCGATCGAGCTGGCGGGCGGCGCGGTGCCGCTGCACGAGGCGCCGCTGGGCGGCGATGTCTGCCTGGCGATCGGCAACGAGGACCGTGGCTGCTCGGCGGCGCTGCTGGCGGCCGCGGACGCGGTGGCGTACATCCCGCAGCCGAGCCGGGTGGGCTCGCTGAACGTGGCGGCAGCCGCCGCGGTGGCGATGGCGGAGGCCAGGCGCCGCGAGTGGGCCCAGTTATCACCTTGGGTTCACCGGACCGTTGCTGTCCCAGGAAATACTAGAGTTATGTCGGTGCCGTACCTGGACAATCCCCGCCCGCTGGCGTTCGCTCACCGCGGTGGCTCCGCGCATGCCCTAGAGAACTCCTGGAGCGCGTTCGAGCACGCGGTGAGCCTGGGGTACACCTACCTGGAGACCGATGCCCGGGCCACCGCGGACGGCGAGCTGATGGCCTTTCATGACCGCACCCTGGACCGGGTAACCGATGCGCGCGGCCCGATCGGCGCCCTGTCCTATGCCGAGACGGCCGCGATCCGCGTCGGCGGCACGGAGCCGATACCTCGCATCGAGGATATGATCGGTGCGTGGCCGGATGTGCGTTTTAATATCGACCTGAAGGACGAGCACGGGATCTCGCTGCTGCCCTGCATCCTGCGCCGCACCGGCAGCTGGGACCGGGTGTGCGTCACCTCGTTCTCCGGTGCCCGGCTGCGGACCTTCCGGCGGCTGTCGGATCATCCGGTCTGCATGGCGGTTTCCCCCGCCTCGGTCGCGGCCGTCAAGCTCACGCCCGGCTGGTCCCAGCGGAGGCAGGCGAAGCGCCTGCACGAGGCGCAGGCATGGTGCGCCCAGGTGCCGGGCCGGGTGGCGAATGCCACGTTTATCCGGAAGGCGCACGCGCTCGGCCTGGACGTGCACGCCTGGACGATCAACGACAAGACGGAGATGCGGCGGCTGCTTGACCTGGGCGTTGACGGGATCATGACCGACCAGGTGGCCATGCTCCGCGACGTGCTGACCGAGCGCGGGCAGTGGCATCCGAGGGACCTAGCCCAGTTGTAGTCGGCGCATTGTAGTTTGGCGCCGGCCCCTGGCGGGAATCTTGTCCGGGTATCAAGCGTTGCTGCATACAACCGCTGACCGCCTGGGAGGCAGCAAGCAATGGCCGAACGCGCACTTCGCGGCACCCGGCTCGGTGCGACGAGCTACGAGAACGACAGGAACACTGACCTGGCCCCGCGCCAGGACATCGCCTTCGACTGTCCGAACGGTCACCATTTTAGCGTGCCGTTCGCCACCGAGGCGGAACTTCCTGGGACATGGGAATGCCGCGTGTGCGGAGCGATCGCCATCGCGGCGACCGGTGATTCCCCGTCGCCTAAGAAGGCCAAGCCGCCCCGCAGCCACTGGGACATGCTGATGGAGCGGCGGAGCATCGAGGACCTGGAGGCTGTCCTGGCCGAGCGCCTGGCCATCATCCGGGAGCGCCGCGCCACCGGCGAGGACGTGACCTCGGGCCGCCCGCCCCAGCGCAGATCCGCCTAGCGCAAGCCCGCACGCCACGAGCCTCAAGGGGGCCCGTGTGATACGAACACCCGCGAGCCGGGTTTCGTGTCACACGGGCCCCCTTGAGGCTGTTGATGGCTAGAGCCACGAGCCGGGCCACGAAAAGAGCCCGGGCAGCACCTTCGTGCCGAAGGCCGGCCCGCTGGCTACGGGCTCGGCCTTCGTTGTCTACTGGTTGCCCGGGCCCTCTCCAGGCCCAACCCCGTCCAGCCGGGCAGCCGGCGGACCTGCCGGTCCGGCCAGCGCGCCCGGTGCTGAACTCCGGAGAAATTTACCGCGCCCCACGTCAATGTCAACTGCCGGGTGCCGCCTTAGCTATGCTACAGAGCGTAAGTTTCAACTACTAAGAGTGAGTGCCAGGGAGTTTTGCCTCGTGTCCAAGCGCGGACGAACCACCATTACAGTCATCGCCGCCGCGGCTGGAGCCGCCGCGATCGCTGGCAGCGCAATTATCTTGCTACCGCACAGCCA
>Ga0209530_1000027_pt1 | contig 110828 bp, 114 predicted proteins | sample BlaSpr_A8_Ref_O1_FD_187987 | JGI IMG/M metagenome (GOLD analysis project Ga0209530, IMG submission 187987) | Forest soil microbial communities from Thunder Bay, Ontario, Canada - Black Spruce, Ontario site 2_A8_Ref_O1 (SPAdes) (version 2) | ecosystem: Environmental > Terrestrial > Soil >...
TGAACACCCACCAGAGGGGGTTTGTGCGCCACGGGTCGCCATAGGCCACTACGGCCGCTAGAGGACGGGGCGGGCGCCTATGAGGCCTAGGGCGTGGGCGGCTAGGCGGCAGCCACTGCTCAGGGCCTCCCCTGGGGGCTTCTTGTCCAGCCAGGCCGGGATGAACCCGGCTGCGAAGGCGTCTCCGGCACCGGTGCCGTCGATCACGCGGTCCACCGGGGGAGCGGGCACCCGCACCGGGGGCCGCCCGTTCGCGTAGAAGAGCGCGCCCTCCGCGCCCATCTTGACGACGACCTGCGGGTACCACGCGGTCAGTACCCGCGCGGCGGATTCAGGGTCGTCCCGGCCAGTCAGCACCTTCGCCTGCGCCACGTTGACGAACAGCAGGATCGCCCCGCTCGACAGCTCGAGAAAGGGCTCTGCGCCGACCCGCTCAAGCGGCGCCGCCGACGCGGCATCCACCGACGCCGTCATGCCGGCTCGCCGCGAGTAGTCCAGCGCGGCCAGCCCAGCGGTCCTGCCGCCTTCCGACAGCAGCGTGTACCCGGAAACGTGCAGGTGCGCGCCCGGTACGAACAGGTCGTGCGGCAGGTCATCCGGGGACAGGGCGGCGTTGGCGCCGGGGTCGGAGAGCATGGTCCCCTCGCCCTTGTGGGTCACCATAACAACGCAGGTGCCGGTAGGCCGCTCCGGGTCCATCACCAGGCGCGCGTCGACGCCGTACCCCATCAGCTCCATGTCCCGGTTACGTCCGGCGATATCCGCGCCGCGCCGCCCGACGAAGGCGACATCCCCGCCGTCAGCGGCCATCCATGCGGCGATGTTCGCACCGGACCCGCCGCCGTGCATCGACACGCTGGCGGGCGTGTCGCTACCGCGGGCGAGCGCCAGCATCGCATGGGCGACCGTATCGGTCATCAGGTCGCCGACGACAACCACGCGCGCCATAACGTTGTCTCCACCTCCACCGGGAAACCTTTACGATATCGGCCGGCGGCCTCCGCTGGCCAGCGCGTCTGACGCATGATCAGCTGCAAGCCTGCTGATTGTCGCCAGACTGTTACCCGATCGACGGAATTGCCGGCCGGACAACAATTTACTCTGAGTTGCTTTCCGTCTCCTAATGTGATCGGCAGTGTGCTGGCCTGCCGCCATCAGCTGAGGAAGGACAGCCGCACCTGCCGGTCCGGGTTGTCGACGTTCAGGTCCACGAGCGCGATGTGCTGCCAGGTGCCGAGCGCGAGCCGCCCGCCGATCACCGGGATCGTGGCGTATGGCGGGATGAGGGCCGGCATGACGTGCGACCGGCCGTGCCCGTGCGAGCCGTGCGCATGCCGCCACCGGTCGTCGGCGGGCAGCAGGTCCGCCAGGGCGCTGAGCAGGTCCTCGTCGCTGCCCGCGCCCAGTTCCACCACGGCTATGCCCGCGGTGGCATGCGGCACGAACACGTGCAGCAGCCCATCGCCCCCGTCCGCCGCGTGCCGCGCGAACCGCGCGCACTCGTCGGTGATGTCCCGCACTATCTCGCGCCCGCCGGTGCGGACATCGATGAGCTCGCTCTTCACGCACTGGATCCTAGCGGTGCTGCCCGTGGCATGCCCGGGAAGACGGCTTGTCCCTAGATTACTAGAATGCTAGTATTCTCGCATGGTAGCTAGTCAGCAGTTCAATGTGTACCTCCCGCCGGAGCTGGTCCGGGAGGTCAAGCACACGGCGATCGATGAGGCCATCTCACTGTCGCGCCTGGTCGAGCTTGCGTTGCGGCACTATCTGGAGCAGCTCGCCGCAGGCGCGGTACACACCGTTCAGGAGAAGGGGGAACTGGCGTGAAGCCGATGCCGATCAGGTACGTGCGGGACATGGACCAGGCGCGGAAGTTCTACGAGACGCTCGGCCTGACGCTGGACTTCATGAGCCGCAAGCCGCGGCGGGGGCCGTCGCCGGTGTGGGCCGAGCTGTCCGGCAGCGCCGGCGGGCTGGCGCTGCACTACATCCCTGACGACGTGACGGTCGCCCCGACTTCGCTCGGGTTCGAGTCGGACGAGCCGCTCGAGGATGTCGTCGAGCGTCTCCGCGGCGCGGGGTACGAGCCGGCCTCGGAGATCGTGGACGAGTCGTTCGGGCGCTCGTTCACCATTCACGACCCCGAAGGGCTGCTGCTCCAGATCAATGAGAACGACCATGAGCTCCAGCGCTGACCCCGCGGTCCAGGTCAAAGACCTGACCAGGGACTTCGGCTCCACGAGGGCGCTCGACGGCGCGAGCTTCGAGGTCGGCAAGAGTGAGATCTTCGGGCTGCTCGGACCGAACGGCGCTGGCAAGACCACCACGATGCGCATCCTTCTCACGCTGCTGCGGCCGACGTCTGGCACCGCGCGGGTCGCCGGGCTTGACGTCACCGCCGAGCCGGTGGCGGTGCGCCGCCAGGTGGGCTGGGTACCGCAGGACCGGACCGTGGACCCGCTGCTCACGGCGGCGGAGAACGTGACGTTCATGGCCGGCATGTATCACCTCAGCCCGCGGGAGGGTCGCCGCCGGGCGGCGGAACTGCTCGCCATGGCGGATCTCTCCGAGCACGCCAGGCGCCCGGCCCGCGACCTGTCGGGCGGCATGCGGCGCAAGCTGGAGCTCGCGATGAGCCTGGTGAACGTGCCGGCGGTGCTGTTCCTCGACGAGCCGACGCTCGGCCTGGACATCTCTGCCCGGCGGAATCTGTGGGCGTACGTGCGCGAGATCCGCGACTCCGGCACGACGATCATGCTCACCACGCATTACCTGGAGGAGGCGGACATGCTCTGTGACCGGGTGGCGATCATTGACCGCGGCCGCATCCAGGCGACAGGCGTCCCGGCCGAGCTCAAGGAGCGGTTGGCCTGCGCGACCCTGGACGACGTATTCCTGGCCGCTACCGGCCAGCAGCTTGCCGAGCAGCCCGCCGCGGATCAGCTGGTGACATCATGACCGCGGCCGGCCTGGGCATCCAGCCCGTAACCGTGTGGACGGGCCTGTGGCGCGAGCACCGGGTGCTCTTCGGCCGCTGGCTGGCCCGGCTGCGCCGCGAGCCGCTGGCACTGCTCGCCCTGCTCGTCCAGCCCATGGTGTGGCTGCTGCTGTTCGGGCACCTGTTCGGCCAGATGGCCGCCACCGCGCAGGTGCCTGGCGGCAGCTACCTCCGGTTCATGACCGCGGGCGCGGTGGTGATGACCACGTTCAACGGCTGCCTGATGGGCGGCGTCGAGCTGCTGTTTGACCGGGAGTCCGGCTTCCTGATCCGGATGCTCGCCGCGCCCGCGCGCCGGGTGTCGATCGTCACCAGCCGGTTCATCTACCTGGCCGCACTCACCACGGCGCAGGGCCTGATCATCACGGCCGCCGCGTGGATCATGGGCGTCCGCTATGCCACCGGCCTGGCTGGGATCGCCGCCTGCCTGGCCATCGGCGCTCTGTTCGGCGCCGGGATCACGGCGCTGTCCGTCGGCCTGGCGTTCTCGCTGCGCACCCACTCCCAGTTCTTCCCGATCACCGGCTTCGCGAGCCTCCCGCTCACCTTCGCCAGCAGCGCGCTGGTGCCGCTGGCGCTGATGCCCGGCTGGCTGCGCGCGGTGGCACGGCTCAACCCGATGACGTATGCGATCGACGCGCTCCGCACCCTGATCCTGACCGGCTGGCAGGCAGGTCCGCTACTCGGCACCGTCGCGGCACTCGTCGCGTTCGACGTCATCTGCCTGACCGCCGCCACCCTGGCCCTGCGCCGCGGCCTGCGCTAGAACTCCGCATCAGGGGAGTGAGATCCACGCACCCGGCAGCGTACGCTGCCGATCATGATGATGGGCACGACTGCGGCGCAGTGGAAGGCGGCGCGCGAGGCGTTGCGGGACAGCGGGGAGCGTTTCGCCGCACTGGTAACCTCCTGCGATCCCGACGCTATGGCGACCAGGCACTGGTCGGTCGCCGATACCGCCGCTCATGTCACCACGGTCGCGCTGTTCTACACCTGGCTGGCGCAACCCGGCGAGGTCGCGTTCCCGCGTCCGTGGGACTCCCTGGCGGACGTCATAGCGGCGACCACCGTGGATACGGTCAACGTGATCAACGACCGGGCTCTGGGGCTGGTCGCCGAACGCGACTCGCGGATGCTCGCTAACGATCTGCACACCCGTATAGACGACATGCTGCGGACCAGTGCCGACCTGGATCCGGACAAGCTGGCGACCTGGCTGGGCGGTGCGCAAGTCCCGGTCGCCGGCCTGTTTGCGCACCTGACCAACGAGCTGCACATCCATGGCCGTGACATCGCCCGCGCCACCAGGTCCCCGTGGGAGACACCGCCGGCCTCCGCCGCCCTGTTCCTTGACGTGTTCGTCCGCGGGCTCATCCGGCACGGTTACGGACGGCTGCTGGACTCCGGCCGGCCGGCCACGCGCCGCCGGATAGCGGTGGAGTTCCTGTCCCGCTACACGACGCCGCTGATCCTGGTCCTTGCCGACGGCGCGGTGACGGTCGCCGAGCCGGGCAGTGCGGTCGACGTGCGGGTCCGGTTCGACCCGGCCACGCTGAACCTGATGCTGTTCGGCCGGGTCAGCCGGCTGCAGGGTGCGCTCACCGGCAAGCTGATTGTCAGCGGTCCGCGTCCATGGCTGCTGCCCGCCTTCCAGCGCACTGTCCGCTTCCCCTCCTGACGCGCAGCCTTTACCGGTACGCCCGCCGACGTGACCGGCCCCGTGACCGGCTGCGTGACCGGCTGCGGCCGCTGCCCCGGCTAGTGAACAGGTGGTAGGCCAGCAGCAGGACTGCCGCGCCGGCGATGGCGGTGAGCCAGGTGGACAGGTTGAAGAACCCGTGCAGGGTCACCACGTGGAACACCCTGGTGGCTATCCAGCCGCCCAGCAGCGCCCCGACGACGCCAATTATGCAGGTGATGATGAGGCCCTGTTGTCTCCTGCCGGGGATGAGCATATTGGCGAGCAGGCCTGCGCCTAGGCCCAGGACGATCCATGCGATGACGCCCATAGCGGGCTCCTGTACTGCGATAATGCTGGTGGCCGGTTTAGTGCCGGATCGTGGCCGGGGGACTGGCCCCGCCGTGGCTTCGCGACACTTTGCCGTCTGACTTGTCAATTACGAGTCAAGCGAGTAATCGCGGTGGCGGAAAGAGTCAGAAGTCGCAAACGTCATCACCTAGACCGATTACGCACGCGGGCAGTCAGGCCTCGGCGTCACCTCGCGGAGACGATCAAACCGCACTTACCTCAGAACGGCTGTGGTGACACCTGTGCACATGGTGTCACCACAGCCCGTTCTGAAGTAACGCTCTTTACCGAGCTGGTGTCTTTAGGTCAGGGCGGGGACTGGATGTAGTGTTCACAGTAGAAGTTGGTGAATGTGCCGCCGGGTCGGGACCACGCCTTGCTGCTAAACGCAGGAAGGCGCAACGATGCGGGTGCTGGTCGTCAACGCCGGGTCCTCAAGCCTCAAGCTGCGACTGCTCGACGCCCGGGACACCATCGCGCACAGCGCCGACCTGCCCGCCGGGCCGGACGGAGTCGATACGTCCGGCCTCGCCGGAATCCTGCGAGGCTGGGGTAAGCCCGACGCGATCGGCCACAGGATCGTGCACGGCGGGACGATCTTCAATGGCCCGGCCCTGATCACCGATGCCGTAACGAAGCAGCTGCGTGAACTGACTGACCTGGCCCCGCTGCACCAGCCCAAGTCCCTCGCCGCGCTCGCCGCGGTCACCGCGTGCCTGCCCGGCGTGGCAGCGGTCGCGAGCTTTGACACCGCCTTCCACACCACCATCCCGCCCGCCGCCGCCACATACGCGATACCGCGCGAATGGCGGCAGCGGTATGCCATCCGCCGCTACGGCTTCCACGGCCTGTCCCACGCCTACTGCTCCCGGCGCGCCGCTCAGCTGGCCGGCAAGCCACTGGCGGAGCTTCGGATCATCACCTGCCACCTCGGCGCGGGGGCCTCACTGGCGGCCGTCCTCGGTGGCCGCAGCGTCGACACCACGATGGGCTTCACCCCGCTGGAAGGCCTCGTCATGGCAACCCGCTCGGGCACCGTCGACCCCGGCCTGGTCCTCTGGCTCGAAGAGCACGAGGGCCTGTCCCCGCACGAGGTCGCCACCGCGCTGGAGCAGCGCTCCGGACTCACCGCCCTGGCCGGGACCGGCGACATGCGCGAGGTCGAGGCCGCGGCGGATCGCGGGGACCAGGACGCGCGGCTTGCCATCGACGTCTATACCCACCGGCTCGCCGGCGGCATCGCCGCAATGAGCGCGGCAGCCGGGGGCGTGGACGTGCTCGCGTTCACGGGTGGTGTCGGCGAGCACTCAGCGATGATCCGGCGCCGAGCGGCACAGCGCCTGGCTTACCTCGGTGTTGCCATCGACCCGAGTGCCAACGACGCCGGCCGCGAGGACAGTGACCTCACCGCGCCCGGCGCAACCGTACGGACCATGGTGATCACGGCCAGAGAAGACCTGCAGATCGCCCTTGAGGCACGCCGGCTCCTCGGCGGGCCTGGGACGATCAGCTGCTAATGCGGCGGCTGCGGGGCAGCGGAACGTGTCCGCTGCGGTCACGTGCGCAGAGCGGGTGGCGGGCCGGGGCGGTACCCGGTATCGCCGGGGCGCCGGCCAGGCGGGGTTGTGCGGATTGCCGCGGCCCGCCGCCTGTTCCGCCGCGAGGCAGCTAGGTCAGCCGGCGTGGCGCAGAGCACCAGAGTGCGGTCTAGACCGGTGATTCGCAGCAGCTCCGCGACCTCGGGGCCAGGGGCGGTCAGGCAGACGGTGATGCCGCGGGCTGCTGCCCAGCGCCGGATGCCGACCAGCACGGCCAGCCCAGCCACCTCGCACGACGACACTCCGGACAGGTCGAAGACGAGCAGCTTGGTGCCGGGCCGGAGCAGGCCGCGCAGTCGCTCACGCAACGCCGGGGCGGCAGCGATGTCCAGGTCACCGCCCAGCCGGGCGACGGTGCGTGCGCCGCGACGCAGGACAGCCACCACCGGCTGCGCCGCGACCCGGCGCGGGGTGCCTGCGGCATGCACGGCGGTCACCTCAGTCCTCGGCCCCGTGTCCGCCAGCGGCGGCTTATCCTGATACCCGCCCTCACTGTACATTAGAAATATTAAACTAGCAATATTTTTCTAGAATTGACCAACCTCTCTCCCGCGCGCGGTCACGTGGCTTGACCTTCCTGAGGAATTCCCGGAGGGTGGACTCATGGCGCGGAACCGGCATGATCCGCCGACGCTTGAGTCGCTGCGGCTAGCTAGCTTGCTCGTGAGGCGCCGCCGATGAGCGTTGAGGTGAGACCCGTCGGAAGAGACGAGATGGGGGCCTTCCTCGATGTCTTCGAATCGGCGTGGGGCGTCAGCTCCGATGACGAGCAGCGACGGCAGGCTGGGGACGTAGTGGCCGCCGAGAGCCCGATCGGTGCCTTCGCGGAGGGTGACCTCACCGGGACCGCGATGTCGTTCGCACTCGAGCTGACCGTGCCGGGGCCTGTCCAGCTGCCGATGGCCGGGGTCTCGTATGTCGCCGTGCACCCGCTGCACCGCCGCCGCGGGATCTGATCGCCGACGACGGGCACTTCCTGCTGTGCCGGGGCGAGGACCGGCAGGCGAGCGGGTACGCGATCTACCGGATCGCGCGGGAGGACCGTTACTCCGCGCACGGCGCTGTACACGTGGACCACCTCATCGCCTGTACGGACTCCGCCTACCGCAGCCTGTGGGCCTACCTGGCGGACCTGGACCTGACCGACTCGGTGACCGCGGCGGGCCGGCCCGAGCGCGAGCCGCTGCGGTGGGCGCTGGCCGACGGCCGCCAGCTCGCGGTTACCGGCGTACGCGATCACCTGTGGATACGCCTGGTCGACATTCCGGCCGCGCTGAGCGGCAGGCGCTATGCCGCCGCGGGCGTCCTCATCCTGGAGGTGGCTGATCCCTTCTGCCCTTGGAACGAAGGCCGCTGGCTGGTGGATGGCGGTCCTGATTTCGCCGCGTGTCAGCCTGCCCCGCATGGCGCGGCCGCCAGCCTGAGGCTGGACTCAGGCGCGCTCGGCTCACTGTTCCTCGGCGGCGTGTCCGTCACGCAGCTGGCCAGGGCGGGGCGCATCGAGGCAGATCCCGCTCCGCTGCGCCTCGCGGAGCAGATGTTCGGCGGACCCAGCCCGTGGTGCTCCACCGAGTTCTGATCCGCGGGACTCGATTGCACGGGTGGCACGTTGAACTTGCGGTGGAGCACAACGGGAACCACAGGCCGTTCTGATATTCAGTTGGGGAGACGGATGCCGGCTGCTGAGATCACTCGCGCGGAGACCCGGCGGCGGGCGCGGCTGCTGCGGGTTCGGTCGTATGAGATCGCGCTGGACCTGAGGTGCGGTGCGGAGGTCTTCGGGTCGGTGTCGGTGATCCGGTTCGACTGCGCCGAGGCTGGCGCGGCCAGCTACGCGGACCTGGTGGCGGAGGCGGTTCGCGAGATCACGCTGAACGGGGTGCGCCTGGATCCGGCGGTGGTCTGCACGGCGGACGGCCGTATCACGCTGCCCGGCCTGGCCGCGCGGAACGAGCTGCGCGTCGTGGCCGACTGCGCCTACGCCGGGTCCGGCACGGGGATGCACCGCGCCAATGAACCAGACGGCGGGGTCTACATCTACGGGAAGCTGGCGCAGGCGTATGCCCGCACCGCGTACGCGTGCTTCGACCAGCCGGACCTGAAGGCGGAGTTCACCTTCGCGGTCACCGTGCCCGGGCACTGGACGGTGATGTCCAACTCCCCGGCCAGGGAAACATCCGTAGAAGACGGCCACGCCACCTGGCATTTCGAGACAACGCCGCGGCTGCCGACCTTCACCACGACCGTGGTCGCGGGTGACTATCACGTGGTTACCGCGTCGCACATCACGCCCGGCGGCCAGCGGATCCCGCTGGAGCTTGCCTGCCGCAAGGGCCTGGCGCGCTACCTCGACGAGGAAGCCCTGCTCGAAACCACCGGGCAGGGCCTGGATTTCTACACCCAGCTGCTCGGCGCCTACCCGTACCGCAAGTACGGCCAGGTATTCGTGCCGGAGTTCAGCGCCGGGGCGAGCGAGGACGCGGGCTGCGTCCTGTTCTCCGAGCAGTTCCTGTTCCGGTCCAGGGTGACCGCGGCGATGGAGGAGTCGCGGGCCACGGTGCAGCTGCACGAGATGGCACACATGTGGTTCGGGGACCTGGTCTCCGTGCGATGGTGGGATGACCTGTGGCTGAGCGAGTCGTTCGCGAACTTCTGCGAGTATCACGCGGCGTCCCGGATGGGCCGTTTCCCCGGTGCCTGGTCGTCGTTCTCGGCCCGGGAGAAGGCCAGGGGATTCGCGCAGGACCGGCTGCCGTCCACCCACCCGGTGGCGGCCGACGCGGCCACGCTCAGCGAGGCGATCGCGAACTTCGACGGGATCAGCTACGCGAAGGGCGCCGCGGTGCTCAGGCAGCTGGCGGCCTACACGGGGGAGGAGAGCTTCTTCGCCGGCGTCCGCGCGTACCTCACCGAGCATGCGTTCGCTAACGCTGCCCGCGAGGATCTCATCGCGGCCGTGGCGGCCAGCTCGGGCAAGGACCTGGCCGCCTGGTCGAAGGCATGGCTGGAGACCGCGGGACCTAGCACGCTGCGCTGCGAGTTCGAGAGCGGCACGATTCTGCAGGACACGCCCGGGCGGCCGCACCACGTAACCCTGGGCCTGTACGAGCGGTCCGGCGGCGAGCTGGTGCGTACCCGCCGGGTGGCGGTCGATGTGGCCGGCGCCCGGACGGAGGTACCGGAGCTGGCCGGTCTCGCTGGCGACCAGCAGCCCGACCTGATCCTGCTCAACGACGATGACACCGGCTACGTTATGGTCCGGTTCGATCCGCGGTCACTGCGCACCGTGCTGGAGTCGGCCGGGGAACTGCCCGATGCCGCGGCCCGCGCCGTCTGCTGGAACACGCTGTCCGACATGGTCCGGCAGGCCGAGCTCCCGGTGCACGCGTACGCGGCGGCGCTGGCCAGGGGCATCCGGCGGGAGCCTTCGGTGCCTGTGCTCCAGGGCCTGGCCGGCCAGGCCGAGCAGATCCTGGTGCAGCTGGCCGGCCCGCGGCAGGCGGTGGCGGCCAAGCTCGCCCTGGCCGGGGCCGCGGCGGAGCTGCTGCGAAGCGCCAGCGGAGATCATCGGCTGGCCGGGATCCAGCTGCTCAGCTGGACAGCGACCTCCGCCGAGCAGCTCGACCTGATCACCGGGCTGCTCGAAAGAAAGACAGACCCCGATCTGCGCTGGTCACTGCTGCTGCGGCTCGCCGCCACCGGCCGGGCTGGTGACGACAGGATCGACGCCGAGCTGGCCAGCGATCCGACCCAGGCGGGCCTGCGCGGCGCCGCGGCCTGCCGGGCCGCCATCCCCGATGCCGGGCACAAGGAAGCGGCCTGGCAGCTGCTCACCAGCGATGAGACCGGCCAGGAGAGCCTGGCCGCCATCGCCGGCGGATTCCGCCAGCCGGAGCAGGCGGACCTGCTCGCGCCGTACGGCGGGCGTTACCTTGCCGCGCTGGAGCGGGTCTGGGCGACGCGGAGCGGTTACACCCGGGTGCGGCTCGGCGAGCTGCTCTTTCCTTACCCGGCGGCCTCGCCGGCGCTGCTCGCGCAGATCGAGGACTTCGTTGCCGCGCGGACGCTGGACCCCGGCCTGGCGCGGGTGCTGGCGGAGCGCCGCGACACGGTGCGCCGGGCCCTGCTGTCCCGGGCACTGCCAGAGTTATTCGACTTCTTTCAGGATGCGCTGCATGTGTTCCATCTGAGCCTGCAGATCCTCGATCCGCACGCCGAGCTCGGTGAGCCGCAGATCGATGTGCTCCTGCGAGGTGATCGCCATGTCGCTCAGCCTGCGGTACTCATCGGCCAGGCCCCGGTACTGCCGGTCCGTGGTCAGCTCGGCCCTGGCCTTCTTTGAGGCGGCGAGGTACCGGGCCATCACCCACGCGCTGAACGCGATCGCGATCGCCAGGGACGGGAACATGATCATGTAAACCGAAGGTGTCATTGCCTGACCTCCGCCTCAAGATCGGCATCCGCGTTCAATGTCAGTGCCGCGATCATGATGGTCTCGGGAGTCAGCTGGAACGCGAAGGGCGTTACCTCGTAGAACTTCATCGCCTTCCCGTCCTCTGATACCTCGATATGGGCCGTCACCAGCCCGGCCGCCTCCAGCTTGCGCAGGTGAACCTGCAGCAGGGCGCGGCTGATGCCCAGTTCGCGAGCGAGCTGGCTGACGTAGTTGCGCTCCTGGGTCAGCGCGGCGACGACCCGCAGCCGGTGCGGGTTCGCCAGGGTCCCGAGCACCTGCAGCAGGTCGTCACCGGTCATGTCGTCACGCTCCACAGTTCCTTTCTAGCACCTGCTAGCGGATTTTAGCGGGCTTTACTCCGCGCGGAGTGCCGTGGCGGTCCTGGATCGCGCGGCCCACGTTCCGGGCAGCAGTGCGCCCGCCGCCGCTATGACCAGGCCGGACAGGGCAAGCAGCCCGAGGTCGACCGGGCTCAGCGCGTGCGTCCAGCTGGCCGGGATCGCGGTCCCCGCCGCGTTCGCCATGGCCTGCAAGGTGGAGCCGCCAAGGGTTCTCGCCGCGGGTATGGCGATGACCGCCGCGGCCAGGGCGGGGGCCGCGACCCAGCAGACGACCATGGCGGTCACTTCCCTCGGCGTCATGCCCAGGGCCTTGAACACGCCGAGGTCGTGTGTCCGCTCCCGGGTGCCGAGCAGCACGGTGTTCAGCACGCCGAGCCCGGCGACCACGGCGATCATCAGCGTCAGCGTGCCGATCAGCGATGTGGCGATGGTGAAGAACTGGCCGCTGCCGTAGATTCCCATCCCGAGGTTCGGGCCTAGCGCGTTGCCAAGCCCGTTGCCGTACGCCTGCGAGGAGACGCCGGGCTTGAGCACGATGTCGTACTGGCCGACGGTGAGACCGGCCGCGGCCCCGCCGAGGGTCTGCCAGCTCGTGAGCAGCAGCGGCTGATTGCTGGGGAAGTAGACCTCGCCGACGATCTTCACGGTGCTGTTGGTGCCGCCGTCGGTTAGCGACGTCGTATCCCCGACCGACAGGCCGGTCTGGGTGAGGAAAACGGTGTTGACGTCCACCTGGCCCGGGCCGCTGTACCAGTGCCCGGTGACCATATCGAAGCCGAGCCACGTCGCGTTCCCGTCGAACGCATCCGCGTTCACCTCCCTGGTCAGCCCGGACACGCCGACGGTGGGCGAGGCCTGCGCCACGTAATGGGCCGTGCCCAGCTGCGCGCTGATCGCCGCGATGGCCTGGCGCTGCTGGCTGCCGGTGAAGACCGGGTTGTTCCCGCCCGTCTGCACGGTGACCTGGCCAGGCCCCTTGGTGGTCTGAACGCCCGCGGCCGCCTTGCCGAGCCCGGCGTCCAGCCCCACCGCGAAGAGCACCGCGGTGGTGCCGAACAGGATCGCCGCCAGCATGACGGCGGTGCGTCCGGGCCGGGCGAACGGGGCGGCCAGGCCGATCGTTACCGGGCGGGGCAGCGGCAGCCTGGCGAGCAGCCGGTGCGCGGTGTAGCCGCGGCCCTGGCTGGGTGCCTGGCCGGTAGCGATGGCCTGCACGGCACTGAGCCTGCTCGCGCGGACCGCCGGGACCAGCGCGGCGATCCCCACCAGCGCGCACATCGCCAGCGGCGTCACAACGTCCACCCACGGCGGCACGAACTGGTGGGCGACGCCGTACACGCTCGCCGAGTGGCTCAGGACCGGCATGGCCAGCAGGTTGCCGAGCACCACCCCGAGCAGGCACCCAGCGACGGCGGGCCGTCCCACCCAGGTGAGGTAGGCGGTGGTGACCTGCCGTGGCGTGAGCCCGATGCTCTTCAGCACGCCGATCCGCCGGCGGCCGGACACCACCACGCCGCCGACGACGTTCGTGACGATCAGCACGGACAGTGCCAGCCCCATGATCGCGAAGGCGATCACGAACGGGGCGATGATGGAGCTGTTGCCGTTCGCCTCGCTGGCCGCGGTCTGCCACGGCGCGTATCCCGCCACGGCGCCCGCGGGCAGCGCGGCGGTGACCTTGGCGACGTCCGCCCGGACCTGCTGGGCCGAGCCTGCCGCCCGGAACTGGTAGAGCATCTCGTCCGACTGGTGCGCGGTCGCTGCCTGCAAGGCGGGGAGCTCGGCGGGTACCACCCAGGCGCCGGCGCTGTCGGTGACGGACAGGGCCTGCCCGACCACGGTCAGCTGCGGGTGGCCAGGCGCGGTGGTCACGGTGACCTTGCTGCCGATCGGCAGGCTGACCTGCGTGCCTGATCCCTGTCCCAGGTCGGTGGCGATGACGATCTCGCCGGGTCGCGTGGCCCACCGGCCCGCGGTCAGCGTGACATCGTCGACCGGGCCGCCGGGTGCGGCGCGCCCGGCCACCGTGACGGTGCCGCCCGGGTAACCGCCCTGATCGAAACTCATGCTGGCCACCTGGAACGGGCCCGCCGCGCTGGTGACCTCGGGCAGCCGGCTGGTCGCGGCGAGCTGCTGCTCGGTGGCGCGGGACACATTGATGCCCACCACGGCGTCCGCGCCGTGCTGGGCCGCGAAGGCCTGCTGGAACGGCCCGCCCGTGTCCACCACCAGCAGGGCGAGCGCGGTCGTGGCCGAGGCGGTGGTGGCGAGCAGCACCAGGAAGATGACTGCCTTCTGCACCCGCCGGGTCATGCCCCGGCCGGCGGCTGCCCTGGTGACCGCCCTCATGACCTGACTCCGGCGGTGGCTACCTGACCGTCGACGATCTCGACGGTGCGGCTGGCGTAATGCGAGGCCAGGTCCGGGCTGTGGGTGACCAGCACCATCGCCTGGCCGGACTTGTTCAGCCCCCGCAGCAGCTCGCCGATCTCGTGGCCGGTCCGGCTGTCGAGCGCGCCCGTCGGCTCGTCCGCGAGCAGCAGTTCCGGGTCGTTGACCAGCGCCCGCGCGATCGCCACGCGCTGCCGTTCCCCGCCGGACAGGCGGGCCGGGTAGGCCTGCCGGTGCTGCTCGATCTTCAGCACCGACAGCAGCTCGGTGGCCCGGGTCAGGGCACGCCGCCGCGGTGTCCCGACCAGCTGTGCCGGCAGCATGACGTTGTCCAGCACGGTCAGGTCATCGAGCAGGTTGAAGAACTGGAAGATCATGCCGATCCGCCGGCGCCGGAACCGCGCGAGCGCGGTCTCGCTGAGCCGGTCGATCCGCTCGCCGGCCACGGTCACCGTGCCGCTTGTCGGCCGGTCCAGGCCGGCGATCAGGTTCAGCAGCGTGGACTTCCCGCTGCCAGAAGGACCCATCACCGCCACCGCCTCGCCCTGTGCGATCTGCAGGCTCACCCGGTCCACCGCGGGGGCGCCGCCGCCATACTGCTTCGTCACATTGCTGATCTCGATGAGCACGTCCGCCACCCTCGTCACGTCCATTATTTGCATCTGCCATTTAAAATTAGCATATGCCTTGTCTAGTTGTCAGGGCCTTGCTTGGCCCACGCCTCAAGGCTCCGCTCAGCGGGCGCGCGGCGCGATGGTGCCAGCCCTCCGGTCCGCAGGGGGAGCTGGCCCCACCCCTTCAGAACGGCCGTGGTTTCACGCCAGCCGTCATCGCCGCGACCTAGCGTGCTGTCCGGCGTACAGAGCTCAGCCGCGGCCGGCCAGCTGAGCCGCGATGACGGCGGCGGCGGCCGCGGCCTGGGTTTCCGGCAGCAGCGCGTAGCCGCAGACGAGGGCCTCGCGGGTGTTGCTGACCGTGGTGTAGTCACTCAGCACGTTGACGGCCAGCCCGGCCTGGGCGAGCCGGTCCCGCAGCGCGCGCTCGCCGGTGCCCGCGGGCAGCCCGGCGACCAGGTGCAGCCCCGCGTCGACGCCGGATACCGCCAGTGCCGGCGCGGCGGCCGCGAGCGCCGTGATGAGCGCGTGCCTGCGCGCGGCGTAGGTGCGTGCGGCCCGGGCCAGGTGACGCGTCAGGCTGCCCGAGCTGATGAAGTGCGCGACCGCCTGCGCGGCGGGGATACTCACGGACTCGTCGCAGGCCCCGAGCGCCTCCCTGAGCGGACCGCGCAGGTGCGGCGGTGCCACCACCCAGGCGATGCGCAGCCCGGGGGAGAGGATCTTGGACGCGGTGCCGACGTAGGCCACCACGTCCTGGCCGTCTTCCGGGGGGAACCGTCCCCCCGGACCCCCGCGGCCTACCGGGGGGAACCGTCCCCCCGGACCCCCGCGGCCCAGAGAGTGCAGCGCGGGCAGCCCGCGCACGTCGTAACGGAACTCCCCGTCGAAGTCGTCCTCGATCACCAGGGCTCCGGCCTGCCGTGCCCACCGGATCAGCGTGGCCCGCCGCGGGGCGGACAGCCGTGCGCCGAGCGGGTACTGGTGCGCCGGAGTCGTGTAGACCGCCGCGTCCCCGTCAGCGAGGGCGGCGGGATCCAGGCCATCGCCGTCGACGGGGACCGGGCGGATCAGCGCACCGGACTGTGCCAGGGCCTGGCGCCCCTCCGGGTAACCAGGTTCCTCGAACGCCACCGGCCGTCCGGCCAGGCCCGCCGCGGCGGCCAGCGCCCGCAGCGCGGCGCTCACCCCCGGGGCCAGGATGATCTCGGCCGGTGCGGCGGTGACACCCCGGGTCCGGCGCAGGTGCACGGCCAGCGCCTCCTGTAGTGCTTCCGTGTTGTCGCTCCAGGGCAGGCCATTGCCGACGGGCTCCGCCGCCGCGGCCCGCCAGGCCGCCCGCCACGCGGCGGTGCTGATCAGCGCGGTATCCGGATAGCCGGGCAGCAGGTTCCAGCGCGGCGCGGCCGGCATCGCGGGGCGGCTGTCCGGCGCGGGCAGCCGCTGGGCGACGTGCGAGGCCACGCCCGCGCGGGCGGCGAGATCCGCGCCCTGCGACACGACGGTCGACGCGCCGGCCGCGGCGTGGATGAACCCGGCGGCGGCCAGCTCGTCGTAGGCGGCCAGTACCGCGTTCCTGGAGACCGAAAGCTCCGCCGCCAGCGCCCTGCTGGCCGGCAGCGTGTCACCGGGACGCAGGTGCCCGCTGCTGAGCAGGGCGATGACCGAGTCCGCGATGCGATGGCGCAGCGGGGCGTCAGAGTGCTCCAGCGTCAGGGGCAGGCCGACGGGACGGGCGTGACGAGGCATGCCCGCACCATACTGGTTCGGGATCTCGCGCGATTCTGGCCCTCTGCGTAAGCCATCATCGATGGTTATCGTGGCGATATGACTAGCGAACGTACCCGCCTGAACAGGCTGGCTGAGAAAGGTGTCACCGACCGGGCCGCCCTTGACCGCCTGCTCGACGCCAGCATCCTGGCGCACGTGGGGCTGGCCGACGGCAACGGGGGCGCCGTCGTGATCCCGACAGCCGCCGCCAGGGACGGGGACCGCATCCTGATCCATGGCTCGACCGGGTCCGGGTGGATGCGGCGCGCCGCGGATGGCGGGCAGGCCTGCGTCACGGTGACCGAGCTGGATGGCGTCGTGGTCGCGCGATCCAGCTTCGAGTCCTCGTTCCGTTATCGCAGCGCGGTGCTGTTCGGCACGTTCACCCGGCTGCCCGCGGCTGAGCTGTCACGCGCGCTTGACCTGCTCACGGAGCGCTTCATTCCTGGCCGGGTCGCCGAGCTGCGCAGGCCGAGCTCGCGCGAGGTGGCCGCGACCATGGTCCTGGCCATGCCAATCCAGGAATGGTCGCTGAAGGTCTCCGCCGGCTGGCCGGAGGACGAGCCCGAGGACATTGCGGGCGACGCCTGGGCCGGGGTCCTCGAGTACGCGCCGCGCCAGTTCGGCGCCCCCCAGCCCGCCCCCGACCTGCACTCCGGCATCGCCGTCCCCCCCTCCGTCCGCGCCCTCACGTCTCCGTAACACTCTCACCACCCGTAACACTGTCGGCGTCTCCAGCCATCATGCTTGCGCACCCCTCCCGTGCCACCCCGTGCGCCCCGCATCGGCCCGATTTAGACGGAAATTCGATGCCTGGCGGAAAATAAGGAGTCATTTCTGACTCTTTTTCTTCCGTATAGCGCGGATCTTCCGGCAAACCGGCAGCTACTCGGGCGCAATCCGGAAGTAGATCGTCCGCAACCGTGGGTACGGTGTCCGGCATGAGCCAGTACACAACAAGGCCGCTCGATGCCGGGACGTGGGATGCGTTCGCCCGGCTCCTCGACAAGCACAACGGGGCGGGGTTCGGCTGCTGGTGCACCTGGTTCCATCCGCTCCGCAAGGACCAGGGCATCGACGTCGAGCCGGGGCGGCCGTACAAGGAACTGCTGGTCCGGGAGGGCAGGGCACATGCCGCAGTGGTCTTCGAGGGTGAGGTGGCGGTCGGCTGGTGCCAGTTCGGGCCGCCGGCCGAGCTCCCGCGCATCTTTCACAAGAAGGAGTACGAGGCCGGCCTTGAATCTCTACCTGACTATCGCCTCACCTGCATCTTCGTGGACCGCAATCACCGCCGTGAGGGGGTGGCCGCCGTCGCGCTTGACGGTGCCCTGGACCTGATCGCGGGGGCGGGCGGCGGAGTGGTGGAGGCCTACCCGCAGGACACCGCGGGAAAGAAGATCTCGGCCTCCTTCCTCTACAGCGGCACCCGCGCCATGTTCGAGAAGGCGGGCTTCGACTACGAGCGCCCCAAGGGCAAGAACCACTGCGTGATGCGCAAGACCGTCCCGGTCGCATAGCGGTACCGTTCATGGCGCCGGAGTCAGCCCCGCCGCGGTGAGCAGGTAGGCGCCCCGGTCATATCCAGGATCGGTGATCAGGCTGGTAATCGCCGCGCCGGCCTGGTCAACGGTGAGAGCCGGTCCCGACCCGGCCAGGTAGCTGGCGACATCGGCGCCCTGCCGGGCAGCGTAGGCGGCGACGGCGGCCGATCCCAGTGCGGTGGCGGGGGTCAGCTGCGGAAGCACGCAGCAGAACCTGATGCCCAGCCCGGCTCGCTCAGCTTCGTCCGCGGCGTAGGCCGTGATGAACCTGATCGCGGCCTTGGCTCCCGCGTAACCGCCAGACAGCGGTGAACCCCGCAGGGCGGCGCCGCTGGACATCGTGATGACCGTACTGCCGGGATCGAGCGGGCACAGCAGCGCTTCACGGACCCAGCGGAAGACATGCTGCACGTCGACGTCCCAGTTCTGGCTGAAGGTCTGCCAGGTGTGGTGGTGCAGCGGCCGGGCCAGCGGGGTGGCACCGGCATTGAGCACCAGGATCGTGGGCCGGTAGGCATCGATGAGCTGGCCCGCCGCCACCGGCCCGGCCGCGTCGGCGGTCACCGGGATGAACGAGTCACCAAGCTCGGCACGCAGCCGCTGCAGCTGGTCGTGGTCACGGGCGACCCCGACCACGTGCGCGCCGGCCCTGCTGAGCGATGTGGCGATACCGCGTCCGAAACCCCGGCTCGCGCCGGTCACCAGAGCGGTAGCGCCGGCGATATCTATGCTGGTCATATGGCCGCGGCCTCCCGTTGCGGTGCGACGGCCGACACGGCCCCCCTGTCAGTTATGTTCATGCTCACTGAAGCCCAGGCCGGGCCGGCGATTCGCCGATGAATCCGCGTCGCCGCTGGTGTTGCATCTTCAGCAGGCGTTATCCGGGAGATGAGGAGAAAGGAGCGCTGTCATGACCGAGGCAACCCTTGCCCGAGCCCAGGCGGGTGACGGCGAGGCCTTCCGCGAGCTCATTGAGCCCTTCAGGGGTGAGCTGCTGGCGCACTGTTACCGGACTCTTGGCTCGTTCCAGGACGCCGAAGACATGCTTCAGGAGGCTCTGTTGGCCGCATGGCGTTCCCTCAGCCAGTTCGACGGCCGCTCGCTGCGGGCCTGGCTGTACCGCATCACCACCAACCGCTGCCTCAATTACCTCCGCGGTGCGTCGCGCCGGCCACAGCCTGCGGACCCGCCCGCTCAGGGAGCTTACGACCCGTGGTGGCTGGAGCCCTTCCCTGACGTGCTGCTCGAAGACGCAACCCCGGGGCCCGAAGCCAGGTACAGCGCGAGGGAGTCAATCGCGCTGTCGTTCGTGGCCGGCCTGCAGCGCCTGCCGCCGCAGCAGCGAGCGGTCCTGGTGCTCAGGGACGTGCTCGGCTTCCCCGCCGCCGACGCCGCGGTCATTCTCGACACCACCCCAGCGGCCGTCAACAGTGCGCTCATCCGGGCCCGGGCGGGCCTGCATCCCGGCGGGGACCCGCACGACGTGCCGCTGCCGAAATCGCCGGCCGAGGCTGCGGTCGTCGACCGTTTCGTCGACGCGCTTGAGCGCTTTGACGTGGACGGGCTGGTGGCCGTGCTGACCCAGGACGCCAGGTTCACCATGCCACCCGAGCCCGTCGAGTTCCGCGGTCCCCTGGCGATCGCCGGGTTCCTCAGGGAGCTTCCCTTCTGGGACTCCGAGCTCAAGGTCGTTCTCACCCGGGCGAACAGCCAGCCCGCGTTCGTCTACTACCTCCCCGACCCATGCGCGCCGATCTGGCGGGCGGGCAGCATAATGGTGCTCACCGTGGCGGGCAGCCAGGTCAGTGCGGTCACCCGCTTCGCGAACCTTGGGTTGCTCGCCCGGTTCGGGCTGCCCCGCACGCTGCCGAGGGACTGATTCCCGTGCACCGGCCGATTCCTTTACTGGCTACGGGCGGTCTGTATCCCTGAGGGCTCCGAGCCATACGGGCCTTAGAGCGAAAAGGGGAACACCAAGATGCCGAGTAAGCAGTCCGAGGCGGTCAGGAAGCACTGGGAGACGGCCCGGCTGGCCATGACCGGTCAGCTGGCGGAAGACGAGCGGCCGGACAACGAGTCGTGGGGGGATCTCACCGCCGAGCCGCGCGAGGTCGACTACCTGGAGACGGAGGCGGGCGGCCTGCCCGCGATGTGGGTGGTGCCCAAGCGGGCCAGCACGGATCGGGTGCTGCTCTGCCTGCACGGCGGCGGGTTCGTCGGCGGGTCGCTCTATACGCATCGCAAGATGTTCGGGCACCTGGCCAAGGCAGCCGGTGCGCGGGGGCTGCTCGTGAGCTACCGGCTGCTGCACGAGGGGCCGTTCCCGGCGCCCCTCGAAGACGTGACGGCCGCCTACCGGTGGCTGCTGGATCAGGGGACCGCCGCCAGCCATGTCGCGTTCGCCGGTGATTCGGCCGGGGGCTGGCTCGCGATCATGGTGCAGCTGCACGCCAGGGGACTCGGCCTGCCGCTGCCTGCCGCGGCACTGCTGATGTCGCCGTGGACGGATATGGAGATCGTCGGCGAGTCGTATGGCACCAACCGGGACAAGGACCCGTTCTTCAAGAAAGAGGTCGTTACCGGGCTCGCGCAGGGGTTCCTTGACGGAGCCGATCCGCGAGATCCGCTGGTCAGCCCGCTGCACGCCGACCTGGCTGGGCTGGGGCCGGTCTATATTCAAGCTGGCGGGGACGAGACGCTGCTGGACGACGCGCGCAGACTGGACGAGCGGCTCGCGAAGGCTGGCGTCGATGTACGGATCGATGTCTTCCCCGGCATGCTGCACACGTTCCAGATGGCCGCCGGCCGGGCACCCGAGGCCGACGATGCGATCCGCCGGATGGCCGACTGGGTACGCCCCACGCTGGGCCTGTGACTCCAGGCCCGTTCGATCTGAGGGAATGCGGTGATGATGGAGCGGTCGGAGGAGTTCGCCCGGCAGGCCCAGACGTTCCGGCGTGAGCTGCTGGCGCACTGCTACCGGATGCTCGGGTCGGCCGACGAGGCCGAGGACCTGGTTCAGGAGACCTACCTGCGAGCGTGGCGGTCCTACGACACGTTCGAAGGCCGGGCATCCGTGCGTACCTGGCTCTACCGCATCGCGACCAACGCCTGCCTGACCGAGCTTGAGCAGCGCGGCAGGCGTGCGCTCCCATCCGGGCTCGGCGGCCCCGCCGATGACCCGGAGGCCCCAGCCGGCCTCGCCGAACCCGGCGTGGCCTGGCTGGAACCAATCCCGGACGCGCTGGTGACCCCAGACACTCGAGACCCGGCGGCGATCGTGACCGCACGCGAGGGCCTGCGGCTCGCGCTCGTCGCCAGCCTCCAGTACCTGCCTGCACGGCAGCGAGCCGTCTTCCTGCTGCGGGAGGCGCTCGGCTTCCCTGCCGCTGAGGTCGCGGCCATGCTCGGCATCTCGACGACGGCCGTTAAGAGCGCCCTGCAACGAGCCCGTGCCGGGCTTGGGGGACAAGCCCTGGCATCGGAGCGCCTCATCGAGCCGACCGAGCCCGCCGCCCGGGCCCTGCTCGGCCTGTACATCGCCGGATTCGAAAACGCCGATACCGCAGCGCTGGAGAAGGCGCTGCGCATCGACGCCGCAATAGAGATGGTCGGCACAACGACCTGGTTCGCCGGCCGCCAAGGCTGCCTTCGCTACCTCACGCACGTGATCGGAGCACCCGGAGACTGGCGGATGATGCCAACGCTGGCCAACGGCCAGCCTGCTGCGGCCGCCTACTACCGTGACGGCGGCGGAACCTACCATGCCTACGGACTTGGCGTTCTCACGGTCGCTGCCGATGGCATCACCCGGATCACGGTCTTCGGCGGCGGCCCCGACCTCGTAGCCAGATTCGGACTCCCGCGCCTCGTTGACGCTGCCCCGCACGCTGCCTCAAGACCGATCCGCCTGGCTGGCTATGAGAGGTGATGGCCGGTGGTGACGTCGATGTAGTCGGGCACGGCGTCGTGATGGTCACCTACGTTGAGGGTCCCGCTGGGTTCAAGGAGAAGGACTTCCGTCGGAACGGGCGCGGAAGGCCGGTGCTCGATACCGCGCGGCACCGTGAACACGGCGCCTTTGGGGAGTATCACGGTGCGCTCGCGGTCGTCCTCGCGCAGGGCGATGTGCAGCTCGCCGTCGATGACGAGGAAGAACTCGTCCGTGCTGTCGTGGACGTGCCAGACGTGCTCGCCGTGGGCCTTTACCACGCGGACGTCGTAGTCGTTGATCGTGGTGATGATGCGCGGACTCCACCGCTCGGTGAAAGAGCCGAGGGCCTCCGCCAGCACGACAGGTGTCGTAGATGTGGTGGTCATGAAGCCATCGTGCCGGTACCGGCCGCTACCGGACGAGTGCTAGAAATGGCATATGCCGCAACAATCCTCGCACGATGCGCGAGACAGGCCGCACCGGGTAGCGCTGGTGGTGGACGAGAACTCCAATCCGTTCGAGATGAGCTGCGCGATTGAGGTGTTCGGCCTGCGCAGGCCCGAACTGGGCCGCGAGCTGTATGAGCTGCGGCTGTGCGCGGAGCAGCCGCGCACCCTGATGCGTGACGGGTTCTTCACTCTCTCCGGGGTGGGCGGGCTGGAGGCTGCCCACGACGCGGACACGGTGATCGTCCCGAACCGGCCCGATACCGCGGTTCCGCGGTCACCGCAGGTGCTGGACGCGCTGCGTCGCGCGCATGCGCGCGGGGCACGGCTGGTCGGCTTCTGCTCGGGCGCTTTCACGATCGCCGAGGCCGGCCTGCTCGATGGCCGTCGTGCGGCCTGCCACTGGATGTGGGCTGCCGCGTTCCGTGCCCGGTTTCCTCAGGTCCGGCTGGAGCCTGATGTGCTCTTCGTGGACGACGGCGAGATCCTTACCGCATCGGGCAGCGCATCCGCGCTGGACCTGGGCCTGTACCTGGTACGACGCGACTACGGCACCGACATCGCCAACGCGGTATCCCGGCGGCTGGTATTCGCCGCGCGCGACGGCGGTCAGCGGCAGTTCATCGAACGGCCGGTCCCGGCGGTGGCTGACGAGTCTCTCAGCCCACTCCTCGCCTGGGCGCGGGAACGCGTCGGTCAGCCGCTGACAGTGTCCGGTCTCGCCGCACACGCCGCCGTCTCTCCGGCTACCCTGCATCGCCGCTTCCGCGCCCAGCTTGGCACTACTCCGCTGGCCTGGCTGACCGCCGAGCGGGTCGCCCTGGCCTGTCTTCTCATCGAGCGTGGCGAGGAGCGGCTCGACGTCGTGGCTTCCCGTAGCGGCCTGGGCACCGGCGCCAACCTCCGGACCCGGCTGCGCCGCGAGACAGGACTCAGCCCTTCGGACTACCGGCGCCGCTTCGGGCCCCGCGGAGCACCCCGGTGACGTAGGCGGCCATCGCCTCCGGCAGGTCGGCCGGGTGCCGCCGCGCGGCGGCCTCGCTGACCGTAGTGAGCAGGCCGGCGCTGGCGAGCGCGGCGCGGCGCAGGTCAGCGGCGTCCAGGCCGGCCATGGTGGACTCGATGCCCGGCGGCAGGTTCCCAGGGTCGTGGTCGAGCACCTGGCTCAGGCCGTGCCACGGGTACAGCGCGCCCTGCGCCGCGGCCCACAGCGCCCAGATCTGATGCCGTGCCTCGTGCAGCCGGTTGTGGGCTTCCCAGAGTGAGCCACGGCGCAGGTACTTGTCGGCATCGATCAGCGCGGACCAGCCGAGGAAGGCCCACTCCCTGACCTGATCACCGGTGACCGCGTACGCGGCAGGCGTCTCGCCCTCGGGCTGGCCGTCGCCATCCGCTGACACCTGGTACAGCGATACGAAGTCCGGTGCCCCGCCGCCCCTGAGACGGGCCTGGATATCGCCGACGGTCACGACTGCCAGGTCAAGCTGGGCGCCATCGCTGAACTGAGCGAAGATCCGCCGTCGCGGACGGTCACCGGCCCCGACACCGTGCCGCAGCACGTCCACGACCGGGCCGATGTCGGGCAGCGCCGCCACGACCATCGCCTCCGCGGCCCGCACTCGCTCGGTGCTGTCCGCACTGGGCTCATCGTCGACCCCGAGCGCGGCATCGATGTCGGACAGCGCGTCACCCGCGCCGCGGCCAAGCGAGCAGCCGACCATGAAGAGCATCACGTGCGGCCATTCCTCGCACCGGTCCACCAGCCCGGTCAGGACACGCTGCTGGGCGGCGAGCTCGTCCGGCAGCGCCGCGATCCAGGCACGACCGGATAGCTCTCCTGGCTCAGCTCCCACGTCACATCACCTCTCACGTCGCTTATGCGTCGCGTGGTTAACGCTCCCGCACCGTGATCGCATCCACCGCGTTGCATGTACCCGTGCGCTCGCGGAGCGTACGGTGATGACATGGGCATCTTCTCTCGGTTCCGCTCCAAGAATGGCGACTCGCTACTCCACACCCGCCCCCCGGAGACGCCGCGCGAGGAGGAACTCCAGCAGTCCGTCGCCGAAGACGTCAAGGCAGTCGAGGAGGACGGCGATTACTTCGCCCCCCAGCACCCGCCGGTTTAACAACCCAGCTCAGAACGGGCTGTGGGTTCCCGTCCTGCCCAGCACTCACGAAATCGCTGGTGCCCGGCAGTCACTATGACGTGGTAAATCCTTCTCTAGTAGCCGTACACCGGGATCATTACGGCACGCGCGATCGCGTGGAAGCGCAGGTTGAACCCGGCTACCGCGGGCGTCGTGTCCGGCGAAAGCTCCAGGCTCGGCACGTCAACCGCGTGCACGGCGAACACATAGCGGTGCGGCTCATCCCCGGCGGGCGGCGCGGCGCCGCAGAAGTCCGCGGTCCCGTAGTCGTTGCGCAGGTGAAGGGCGCCAGCCGGCAGCCCGGCACCGGAAGCGGAGCCGGCGCCTGCGGGCAGCGAGCTGACCGTGGCCGGGATATCGAGCAGCACCCAGTGCCAGAAGCCAGATCCCGTAGGGGCGTCCGGGTCGAAGCAGGTCACCGCGAAGCTGGCTGCCGACTCAGGGAAGCCGGACCAGGACAAGGACGGTGAGATGTTCTTCCCCGTCATCCCGAACCCGCTGAACAGCTGATTCGAGGTCATCATCTCACCGTCAGCGACGTCGTCGCTGCGAAGCGCGAACGACGGGATCGGCGGCATGAAGTCGTACGGAAGCGGCGGACGGCCGGCCATGGAACCTCCTCGTAACTGGTCAACCTAGGAAGGTAACGCTACCGGGTCCCGCAGCCGGTGGTCACGTTTGGGATTACTTGCGGCATATCTCCTGTCAACGACGCCTACGGTAGTGATGTGAGGCAATCGCGACCAGGCACCCGCCGCTTCCTGCGCCGGCTCCGCCGTCGAGCCGCGCAGGTCACGGCCAGCCTGGCTGGCCGTACCGGCGTGGGCAGGCTGCGCCTCGGCACGGCGGGCTCCTCACCCTGGCTGCGCCGTGGAGTGCTGGCCGCGGCCCTGCTCGTGGTCGCGTTCGTTCCGTACCCGCAGCAGGGCGTTCCTTCGCTGGCCGCCTCGGTCGGCTGCCGCGTGTTCTGCCATCAGACGCAGCAGGACATGCTCAAGTGGATCGTCGCGCCGCTGCCCGGGTCGTGGGACGTCGACGCCGGGCCGGCGGGCACGGTCCCCGCCTCCGGTCAGGCGTATGCGGCGGTGGGGGACGGCGTGGTGGCGTTCGGCACGGACATGACCGTGTACGCCTATCGCATCCGGGACCACGCGAAGCTCTGGTCGGATCCGCTGACCGGCTTCCCGGCGGGCGCGGCCATCGTCTCGGTACGGACCTGGCCGGATGAGGTGACGGCGGGAGTCTCCTACCCCGGCAAAGACGGCGTCATGGCCAGGACCGAGGTCGTCATCCCCGACGGATCGGGCACGCAGGAGAACGAGTACCCGGCGGCCATGTTCGGCGGGGCAGTCTGGGGCAGCGCGACGTACACGGTTGTCGTGGGCCCGACCGCCGTGACCAGCTACGACAATGTCACCGGCCATGTCCGCTGGCAGTATCTCACCGGATCGACGCAGACCTGGCAGAGTGACGGCTTGTATCTCTACGTGACCGAGTCGGCCGGGGGAGTGCGCAGCATCGACACGGCAACCGGTGCCGAGCGTGAGCTCGTCCCGACCACCGCGAGCACCGTAGCCGGGATCACGGCGCCAGGGGCAACCACCACCTTCGCCGGCACGCTGAGCGAGGCCTTCGACAACGTCCTGCTGTTCTCCGATGCGGACGGAGTGACCGCGTACAGTGCCAGCACCGGCGTCCAGCTCTGGTTCCTGCCCGGCACCGTACCGGACGGTGCTGACCCGGTGCAGGACATGTTCTACCTGACCAGGGAGTCGAGCCTGCTCGAGGTGGATCCGCTGACCGGCCGGGTACAGGCGACCGCGCCCGGACTTGGCACCGGCATGTACGTCGTCAGGAATGGTGTGGCCCTCGGGTTCGACGACGGGTCCAACGGGGCCGCGTGGGGTTATGACATCAGCGCGCAGCGCGTGGTGCTGTCCGCCTCGCCACTCGGCTGGCCGCATTTCTTCATCGACCTGTCCGGGCTCGGCGGCGGCGCCGCTCCTGATGGCGACCTGGTGGTCGTCGCGGCCTGCGCCCAGATCGGCCCGGCCGTCCAGCCCTCACCGGCCGCGTCGGACTCGCTGACGCTTGGGCCTCCCGGCGCAAGCAGCAGCCCCAGTCCAAGTACCAGCACTAGCACGAATACAAGCCCGAGCCCGAATACAAGCCCGAGCCCGAGCACTAGTGCCAGCCCCAGCCCGAGCGCCAGCCCGTCTGCGACCCCGAGCCCGTCACCGAGCACGACCCCGGCCCTGACGTGCCAGCGTCCGGAACTGGTCGCGCTCGGCCTGTAAATCCACGCTCGGCCTGTAAATCTATAAGCCACCCCATTCGGGGTATGTACCCGCGGCAATGAGCAGGATGCAGCACATGATCCGCGCCGCGGACCAATTCCAGCAGCAGCGAGCCTGGCTCGCGCTGCCCGTCGCGGTGGCGAAGAAGTACGCCGATAACCGCGCGTGGGATCTCGCCGCGCTCATCGCGTACTACGCCTTCCTCGCCATTTTCCCGCTACTGCTGATTCTGGTGACGGTGCTCAACCTGGTGCTCCATAGCGATAGCGGGCTACGGCACCGGGTGGTGGATAGCGCGCTCGCGCATTACCCGGTCATCGGCCCCCAGCTCGATAACAGCATTTCCCCGCTGAAGCAGACCGGTTTCGCCCTCGCCGTCGGCGTGGCAGGCCTGCTGGTCGGTTCCCGCGGCGTCGCGCGGGTCATGCAGAACGCGCTCAATTCGGCCTGGGAGATACCGCTGACCCGACGGCCCGGGTTCCCGTGGTCGTTCCTGCGTGGGCTGGCCATGCTGATCGTGATCGGTGCCGGCCTGATCACCACCAGTACGCTGTCCGGCGTGGCCAGCTCAGGCGGGGACCTGCTGACGGGCATCGGCTCCGCGGTGCTCGTGCTGGTGCTCTCGCTCGGCCTGAACATCGGCATGTTCTGGCTCGGGTTCCGGCTCGCCGCCGTGTCCGAGATCAGCTGGCGCCGGCTCCTGCCCGGCGCGGTGATCAGCGCGCTCGCCTGGCAGGTCATGCAGACGATCGGCGGCTACCTGGTCACGCACCAGCTGGCGCGTTCCTCGAACCTGTACGGCACCTTCGCCATCGTGCTCGGGCTGATCGGCTGGCTCTACCTCGAGGCGCTGCTGACCGTGGCCGCGATGGAGGCGAATGCCGTGCTCGCCTACCGGTTGTGGCCGCGCAGCCTCCGGCCGCCCAGGACCGCGGCGGACCGGCGGGCGTACGTTCTATACGCTGAGGTCGAGAACAGAGGAGAAGACCAATTAATCAGAACGACCTGAGGATTCTCATCTGCGGAACCGGATTCGCCGGCATGGCTTGCGCTCGCAAGCTGGCCCGGTCCGGCATGCATGTCACGCTGCTGGATGCGAACCTGTACAGCACGTTCCAGCCGCTGCTCTATCAGGTCGCCACCGGCGGCCTGAACCCCGGCGACGTGGCGTACGCGGCCGGCGGCATCGCCGGGCGGGACCGGGCGATCTTCCGGCGCGGTGAACTGGCCGGCATCACAGGGCTAGCTGGGACTACAGCGCCAGCTGGAACTGATGGAGCGCGCGGGCGGGTCACGCTCTCCGACGGCCGTGAGCTGGAGTATGACTACCTGGTCGTGGCCACCGGTATCTCCGCGTCCTACTTCGGCATCAAGGGCGCCGCCGAGAACACCTTCGGGCTCTACACCCGCAAGGACGCGCTGCTGCTCCGGGACCGGATCATGTCGGGCATCGAGCGGCTGACCGAGCACGACGGTGACTTCCACGTCACCGTGGCCGGCGGCGGCGCTACCGGGGTGGAGCTGGCCGGCACGCTGTCCGAGCTGCGGAAGGTGGTGCTCCGCTCGACGTTCCCCGACGTCGACCCGGCCCGGCTGAAGGTGCGCCTGGTCGAGATGGCGCCGGCCCTGCTCACCCCGTTCAGCGAGAAGCTGCGCGACTACGCGCTGGCCCAGCTGCGCCGGCGCGGCGTCGACGTGAAGCTCAGCACCGAGATCGCTGAGGTGACCCCGGACGCGGTGCTACTGGCCGATGGCGAGTCGCTGCCCAGCGAGCTGACGGTGTGGGCGGCCGGCGTTGCCGCCCCGGACGCCGCGGCTTCCTGGGGCCTGCCGCAGGGCAAGCACGGCCGCATCCTGGTGGGCGCCGACCTGCGGGTGCAGGGGCAGGACCGGATCTTCGCCGCCGGCGATATCGCGCTGAACCCCGAGGACCCGATGCCGCAGCTGGCCCAGCCCGCGATTCAGATGGGCAAGCACGTCGCGAAGCAGATCATCCGGCTGAGCCAGGGCGCGGCCGCCGAGCCGTTCTCGTACTTCGACAAGGGCACCATGGCCACGATCGGCCGCCGCTCCGCGGTGGTCCAGCTGCCGAAGGGCCTGCGGATCCGCGGCACTCTCGCCTGGCTCGCCTGGCTCGCGCTGCACATGTTCTACCTGCTCGGTGGCCGGAACCGGATCAACACCATGATCAACCTGTCCTGGAGGTACCTGTCGTGGGGACATGGGGGCGGGGTTATCGTTGGAGACCGTGAGTAGATTCCTCCCCGCGGTTGCCCTCGCCGGGGCCCTCCTGCTAGCCGGCTGCGCCAGTACTACCAGCAACAGCGGCGGCGGCTCGATGAGCCCCGCGATGGTGGCCGAGATGAACAACCCGAACCTGGATCCGGGCACCGCACTCAACGGGACCCCCGCGCCCGACCTGCGGCTGACCAACCAGTTCGGGCAGCAGATGTCGCTCAGCCAGCTGCGCGGGAAGGTCGTCCTTCTGTCGTTCGAGGACTCCGAGTGCACGACCGTCTGCCCGCTGACCACGCAGAGCATGGTGTGGGCCAAGCAGCTGCTCGGCTCCGCCGGGGATCAGGTGGCGCTGCTCGGGGTGGACGCGAACCCGACGGCAACCAGCGTCACCGACGTGATGGCGTACTCGCGGGCGCACGGCATGGTGAACCAGTGGGACTTCCTCACCGGCTCGGTGCCCCAGCTGAAGGCGGCCTGGTCGGCGTACCACGTAGCGGTGCAGATCGAGGCGGGGCAGATCGACCATACTCCCGCCCTGTACATCATCGACCAGCGCGGCCGGGAGCAGAAGCTCTACCTGACCCAGATGGCGTACTCCAGCATCGGCCAGTCCGCCGAGGTCCTGGCCGACGAGATCGCCACCCTGCTCCCCAGCCACCCGCACGTCCCCAGCACCCAGTCCCTGGCCGCGATCACGGTCCAGGGTCCCACCCAGCACGTGGCCCTGACCTCAGCCCTCCCCCCCGCCACGGCGGGTACTGCAGTCGGCACCGGGGCCGCCACCGCTACCGCGGCCGGCCCCGTCACCCTCGGCCCCGGCACCCCTCGCCTGGTCATGTTCTTCGCGACCTGGCTGTCCGAGACCTCCGACCTGCGGTCGGAACTCGAGCTGGGTAACGCCTACACCGCCTACGCCCGCAAGCACGGACTGCCACTGCTGACCGGCGTCGACGAGACCGTGGTCGAGCCTTCGGCCGCCACCGTCCGCGCCTACCTGGCGGACCTGGGCCTGCGCTATCCCGTGGGCATGGACACGACCGGCCGGGTAGCCGACGGCTACGGCGTCCAGGACCAGCCCTGGTTCACCCTGGTCAGCGCCTCTGGCAAGATCCTCTGGAGCCACGACGGCTGGCTCTCCCTCCCCGCCCTGGAATCTGCCGTCGCCCACCACTAGCGGCACGCTGAGGCTGAGCGGAATGTCATGTACGCCGGCGGAGGGTCGGCACTACTGGGCGGTCACGGCCAGCTATAGCGTGATGGCATGAAGGCATCCGAGCTCACCAACCTGGTAATTGGCCTGCTTGTCTTGGTTTATGTCGTAAGCAAGCAGCTTCGGGCGAGGCCCGCGAAGACCGATATGCGGGTGCCGGTGATCCTCGCGGTCATCGGCATCATCCAGCTGACCGGGTTCCTGCGCGGAGAGACTCATCATGCCAGCGAGGTTGCCGCCGCCCTCATCGGGAGCCTGCTGCTCGCCGCTGCCTTCGGTGCGGTCCGGGCCGCCACGGTGCATGTCTGGGTAGATAACGGGCAGACCTGGCGCCAGGGTAACTGGCTGACCGCCGCGCTGTGGATCGTGTCCTTCGCGGTTCACCTTGGCTATGACTACGCCGTGGATGGCCGGGGCCCGCTGTCCGGGCTCGGTAACGCGTCGCTGGTCCTCTACCTCGCGATCACGTACGCGGTGCAGCGCCTCATCATCCAGTCCCGTGCGCAGCGGATCTCCTCCGCCCAGCACGTCGACCCGGAAACCCCCATCTCCGTCCGCTGGCCGTAATCGCAAACCCGGTAAAATACCCCCGTGAGTAAAACCGACTGGCTTTCCTGGCACGACCATTATGATCAGCCAGATTCCTCGCTGGCCCAGCGCCTGGCGGCCGTCCAGCAGCAGATTCGCGCCGCCCTCGACGCCGCCCCGCCCGGTCCCGTCAAGGTAGTCAGCGTCTGCGCGGGTCAGGGCCGTGACCTGCTCGGCGTCCTGGCCGATCATCCGCGCCGCGCCGATGTGACCGCACGCCTGGTCGAGCTCGATGACCGTAACGCCGCCGCTGCCCGCCGCGGTGCCGCCAGCGCCGGGCTCACGAACGTAGAGGTGGTCACCGGCGACGCCGCGCTGACCGATCAGTACGCGGGCATGGTGCCGGCGGACCTGGTCCTGATGTGCGGTGTCTTCGGCAATATGACCGACGCTGACGTGGAACGCACTATCGGCTACTGCACCCAGCTCTGCGCGCGGGACGGCATTGTCGTGTGGACGCGCGGCCGCTGGGAACCCGACCTGGTACCGCAGGTCTGCTCCTGGTACGAGGACAGGGGATTCGAGCGGCTCTGGCTGTCCGAGCCCGGCGTGGGTTACGGCGCCGGGGTCCACCGCCGCACCACGGCGCCCGAGCCGCTGGAACGCAACGCCCGGATGTTCGCCTTCACCCGCTGAAACCCTACGTCACGATACGGTTACTCCCTGGGTATGAAGTAAACCGAACAGGGGGGTTTCATGAAGCGAGTTTTCTCTCGTACCAGTCTGATCGCGGTGCCGGTGATCGCACTCGCGGTCGTCACGCCGTCGGCTAATGCCGCCACGCTGCTGCACAGCGCCGCGCAGGCGAAGACCGCTACGGTCGCCGCGGCTGTCGACCCCACGCCGCCCGGGTCGCCGCTGGACAATCCGATTGCGGCGGGGGCGGACATAGCCGGTGACGCGTTCGGCGCGTTCGGCGTCGCGGTGTCGAAGATCCCGATCATCGGGCCGATGATCACCGGGCTGGGGGAGGGCATCACGTCGCTGTTCACCACCGTCCCGATCGTCGGCGACGCGGCCCAGTCGGCGATCAACACCTACAACGACAACGGCAAGTAGCCCGTCGTAAACCGTTGTTACGGGAGCCGTCCGAGCCAGGGCGGCTCCCGTATCAATCCATCCGCAAGTACGTGATACTGGACAGCGGGGGAGGTGCTCGATTCCGGGAGAGGGACCATGGATCCGACGGAGCGCATACGTGCCCAGCTCACCCTGTCTGACCAGTCACAGCTCCGCGCGCTACGAGAATTCCTCAGCTGGGCCTCCCCCGGCGCCCGCGTCCTGCAGATCCAGCGGCTCGACATGCTGACCCTGCTGGCCCCCGGCGGCGCGCTGCTCGCCACGGTCAGGATGCTTCCCGAGTTCTTAAGCCCCAGGGAAACCCTGACGATCACCATCGCCATCGACGGCACATCGGTCACTCTGACCGCGACGAACATCGCTGAGGTTCTGCCAGCTCTTAACACCCTGATTTCTTAGCTTGCCGGGGGCATCAGCACCGTGTTGATGATGTAGACGGTGGCGTTGGCGGTCTGCACGTTGCCGCACACCACGTCCGCGCCGTTCACCGCGTACATCCCGTTCGACAGCGCGGGGGCGACCGTGGCACCCTCCAGCGTCTTGATCGCCGTGCCCGACGCCAGCTGGGCGGGGGTGTAGCGAGCAGGCGCCACGTGGTAGGTGAGGATCTTGGTCAGCTCGGCCTTGTCCTTGAGCAGCTTGTCCAGGGTCGCGGCCGGGATCTTCGCGAAGGCCGCGTTGTCCGGGGCGAACACCGTGATGTTGGACGCTGAGTTGAGGGTGTCCACCAGGCCCGCCGCCTTGACCGCGGCCACGAGCGTGGACAGGAGCGGGTTGGCCGATGCGGCGGTGGCGACCGGTGCGGTGGACATGCCGGTGAAGCTGCCAGCGCCGGATGCCGGCACCGATGCGCAGCCAGGGCCGAAGTCGGTGCTGACGGCTGCCGCGGACCCGCCGCCGCTGCTGGGTGTCGCGGCCGGGGCGGATGTCATGGGGGCGGACGGCGACGATGCAGCGCCCGTTGCGGAGCCGCTGGAACTGCACGCGGCCGCGCCGATGGCGATGCCTGCGGCGAGTCCGGAAATGGCTAGCTGACGGTACTTCATGGTGTTCTCCTCTGGGTGATATCGGGTTGATTCAGTTGACGGTCACCACGACTGAGTCCCAGCCGCTGGCGCCGTCGGGGAACGTCTGCGCAGACCGCGACGTCTGGGTCGCGCCGGTACTGTCGGTGGCCCGGACCTGCAGCGTGTGCAGTCCTGGGCTGGCATCCCAGGCCCACATCCACTGCCGCCAGGTGTCGATGCCGTCGGCGGCGGCCAGCCGGGCCGTGTGCCAGGTGCCGTTGTCCACGTTGACCTCGACCGCGGCGATCCCCTTGGCGGGTGCCCAGGCAACACCAGCCACCACTACCTGGCCGGCCTTGATCTGCGCGAGCGGCTTGGGTACGTCGATGCGCGACTCGGTCTTGATGGGCGCCTGGGCCGCGTAGCCGCGCTGCGTCCAGTACGCGCGCTGCTGCGCGAAGGTCGTGATGGTGAGGCGGGTGACCCACTTGGTAGCGGACACGTAGCCGTACAGGCCGGGCACCACCATGCGTGCGGGAAACCCGTGCGCGATCGGCAGCGGCTGGCCGTTCATGCCAACCGCCAGGAGAGCGTCGCGGCCATCCATGATCGCCTCGATCGGCGTGGAGATCGTCATGCCGTCCACGGCCGTGCTCAGGACCTGATCCGCGCCCGCTCGTACCCCGGCCCGGCGCAGCAGGCCCGCCAGGGGCAGGCCGAGCCAGCGGGCGTTGCCGTTGTAGGTGCCACCGACCGCGTTCGATACGCAGACCAGCGTGATGTCGGTCTCCGTCAGCGGCATCCGCAGCAGCTCGTCGTAGCTGAGCTCCACGTCCCGCTCGACCATGCCGTCGATCCGCAGCGTCCAGGTTTCCGGCGCCACCTGCGGCAGCACCAGGTCGGTGTCGACCCGGTAGAAGCCGCTGTTGGCGGTGAAGAACGGCGTCAGCCCGCTGATCGCGAACGCTGTTCCTGCCGGGACGGCCGGGGCGGGGATAGCGGGTGCGGGCAGCCGCACCTGTGCCAGGTCCCCGGCGATGCTGAACCGGCCGAGCAGCTTGTCGCCCAGGCCGCCGGCCACCGCGGCCAGTACCGCGGTGCCGGTCGCGGCGATCAGGACGCGGCGGCGATCAGGCCGCCGCGGAGGCTGCTCCGGTTCGGTGGAGGGCGGCGGGAAGGCGACCCGGACAGCGCGGACGAGAACGGCCATGGCCATCGCCGCCACCCCGACCCCGGCCAGCGTGGGTAGGAGGTCGCTGGCGGTGGCGTTCGGCAGGTGGAGCGCGGCCGACACGCCGAGTGCGGCGAACACCACTAGCCCGGCCATGCCCCAGGACATCCGGCGGACCGCCGCGATACCGATCACCGCGGCGAACGCGAGGAGCAGCACCACGATGCCGAGGACCAGGGCTTCCTTGTCGTGAGAGCCGAAATGCGTGATGGCGAACTCTTTGACCGGAATGGGAGTCAGGTTGATGGCGGTCTCCCCGACCGCGTTGACGGGGGCACCCTGCGGACCGGTGATCGCCGCCGCGAGCTCAGCCACGCCAAGCGCCACGGCAGCCGTCAGCAGGCCGGCCAGCGCGCCTGCCAGTACTCGCCATATCCCGTGCCGCTTGTTCATCACGAGGCCCCATTCGGAGGAGTGGGCCGGCCAGATTGGTCGCGGGTTGACCCAATCCGCGGGCGGGTCTGTCTCGAATGCGGGACATGAAGACGCCGCGTACACATGAAATGCAGGCGGTTCCTCGTCCTGCGGAGGGTGAGGAACCGGATCTGGCCGCCTTGCTCGTCCGGGTCGCGCGCGGTGATCACCAGGCATTCGAGGCGGTTTACGGCGCGCTGGCCGGGCCGGTTTATGGCGTTATCAGGCAGGTGCTGCGGGATCCGGCTCAGTCCGAGGAGGTCGCGCAGGAGGTGCTGCTTGAGATATGGCGCACCGCTTCGAGGTTCGACGCGGCCAAGGGCAGCCCTGCTGCCTGGGCTCTCACTATCGCTCATCGCCGCGCCGTAGATCGGGTCCGGTCGGCGAGCGCCTGCACGCGCCGTGAGCTGAAGGCGGCCGCGGAGCCGGTTGCCGGCAGTGACGACGTACTCGAGACCGTGGCGGCAAACCTGGACGGGCAGCGGGTGCGCCGGTGCATGGGCGGACTCACCACCCTGCAGCGCGAGTCGATCGAACTCGCCTACTACGGCGGCTACTCCTACCCAGAGGTCGCGGAACTGCTCGGAGTCGCACTCGGCACCGTGAAGACCCGGATCCGCGATGGAATGATCAGGCTGCGTGACTGCATGGAGGTGAACTGGTGAAAACTCTGCCCGACGATATACACGTGCTCACCGGAAGCTATGTCCTCGACGCTCTCACCGGACCTGAGCGGGACGACTTCGAGCGCCATCTGGAGCACTGCGATTCCTGTGAGGAAGAGATCCGCGGGCTCCGCGAGACGGCCGCGCGGCTGGCGATGGCGAAAGCCACGCCGCCGCCAGCGGGAATGGAGCAGAGAGTCCTGAGCGCCACCTACCGGACCAGGCAGCTCCCGCCGCTGGTGAGCGACCTGGCCGCTCGGCGCGAACGCCGTAGCCCGCGCCTGTCCCTAGCCAGGCCCCGCCTGCTGCTAGCCGGGGCGGCGGCCGCCGTGGCCATCGTGGCGGGCCTCGCCATCACCCAGCATCAGCTGGACACCGGCCGGTCGGGCAGCTCCGCGATCAGCAGCGTCACCGGTGCGGCCGATGCACGCAGCGAGACGATGGAGACGAGCCTCGGCGGAACCGTCACCCTGGTTGCCTCCGCCCGGCAGGGCGAAGCGGTTGTCACCGCGACGGGGATGCCTTCCTTGTCCTCCGCACGGGTGTACCAGCTGTGGATCATGGGCTCGTCGGGCGCGCGCTCGGCGGGCTTTCTCACCGGCACCGAGCCCGTGCTGGCCGCAGGGCTGGTCCCAGGCGACCGCATCGGCATAACCGTCGAGCCCGCCGGCGGCACATCCGCCCCGACCACCTCACCCGTCGTAGTCATGCCCCTGCCCGCCTAGATGCCCCGCTGCCCCGCTGGCGTGCTGCCCCGCTGGCGCGCTGGCGCGCTGGCGCGCTGGCTTTTGGCGACCCGTGGGCCACGAACCGCCACTGGATGGGGTTCGTGGCCCACGGGTCCCCTTGCGCGCTGGGTTAGGTGCTTGTTCGGTGGGTCGCGATGAGGGTTAGTGCGCCGTCGAGGGCTCGCCGGAGGGAGCGGGGGTCGCGGCGGGCCTGGGAGAGGACGAGTCCGCCCTGGAGGCTGGCGAGGGTGGAGGCGGCGAGCCAGTCTGGGTCGGTGTCGGCTCGGAGTTCGCCGGAGGCAATCATGGCCGTGAGGCCGGCCCGGATGCTGGCCTCCCAGCGATCGAAGCCATCCGCTAGGACGGCTCTGATGTCGTCGTCGCGTTCGCCGAGCTGGCCGAGGAGGTTGGCGATCGGGCAGCCTCCTTTCCCGCCCCGCTCCGCTAGGACACCTACGAGGGCATCGGTCCAGCGCACTAGGCCGGCCCAGGTGCCGAGGCCGGCAAAGAGATCTTCCTGGGCGCCGAGCACCGTGTCATTGGTCGTCTGGGCCACGGCCAGCAAGAGGTCGGTCTTGTCGTCGAAGTAGTGGTACAGCTGACTGCGTGAGGCGGCCGCGCGGGCGCCTACCTCGTCCAGGCTCGCCCCGAGTGCGCCCTTCTCGGTGACGACCTGGGCGGCGGCGGCCACGATGCGCTCCCGGGTCCGGCGTCCCCGCTCGGTGATCGGTTCCACTCCCATGTCCTCCAGTATCCCCGCTACTGGACTTGACAGTCCAGTAGCGGGCTGATCTTATAAGAGTGGACCGCACAGTCCATTGATCGTCCCGTCCCCTAGCCTTGGAGATCCGATGCCCACCATCCGCGAACAGTCCGACCAGCTCAAGGCGGCCGCTGCCGAGAGCCTCCCCGCCGAGGTGATCGAGGTGTTCGAGCGTAACATCGAAGATTTCCTGGCCCAGGGAGTCCCCGCTGAGGCCATCAAGGTGGGCGACCACCTGGAGTTCTTCACCCTCGACGACGCCACCCGTACGCCGGTCAGCCTCGACCAGCTCGTTGCGGCCGGGCCTGCGGTGGTGGTGTTCTACCGGGGCGGCTGGTGCCCCTACTGCAACGTTGCGCTGCGCACCTATCAGCGGGAGCTGCTGCCCCGGCTCGACGCCTTCGGAGCCAGGCTGGTAGCTATCAGTCCGCAGAATCCCGACCAGTCCCTGTCTACGGTAGAGAAGTCAGAACTGGCCTTCACCGTCTTGTCGGACCCCGGCAGCCGGGTTGCCCGGAGCCTCGGCATCGCCTTCCAGCAAGCCGACGAGGTCCTGGCTGCCCAGCGCCAGCTCGGCCTCGACCTAGCCCAGGTCAACGCCGAAGGCGCCACTGCGCTGCCCAGGCCGACGGTCCTGATCGTCGACCAGAACCGGACCGTGCGCTTTATCGACGTCCAGCCCGACTACACCGCCCGCACCGAAGTCGCCGACATCCTCGCCGCCCTGGCTGACATGTGAGACGGCAGGCTGTAGACCCGGCTTATCGCGGTGTCAGCACACGAAACTCACGGCCATCGGGATCGGCCATGGCCACCGAGCTGGCGTTGCCCTGGCCAGCATCGATGTGAGTCGCCCCGAGAGAGACCAGACGGCCGGCCTCTGCTTGCAGGTCACCGCCGGCCGGTGGCGCGATGTCGAAATGCAGTCGGTCATTCCCGGTCAGCGGAAGCATTCTCTCGGCGTCCCAGGAGATCTTCGGACCGCCTCGCGGCGAGCGGATCGCGGTCTGGAGGCCCTGGTCCCAGACAAGCGGCCAGCCCAGCGCCTCGCTCCAGAAGTAGCCGACCTCCCGTGAACCCTCGCACGTAACCTCCGCGAGGAATCCGCAGCCGGCAAGGTAGTTGTTGCCCGGTTCGATGACACAGAACTCGTTGCCTTCAGGGTCCGCGAGCACGATATGGCCCTCCTCCGGGCGCTGGCCGATGTCGATGTGCCGCGCGCCGAGCTCGAGCGAGCGCGCTACCGTCTCCTGCTGATCTTCCAGGGACGTGCTCGTCAGATGGAAGTGCCAGTGGTTCTGGCCGGCCTTCTGCTTCTGAGCGGGAAGAAGCCGGATCCGGAATCCGGTGTCGTCGCCCGGCAGGAGCGCGATGCCGCGCTGGGGGTCGTCGGCGATCTCCTGGTCCAGGACACCGGCCCAGAAGCGCGCGAGACGGACCGGAGCGATGGCATCGAGGCGGAGCGTGACGAGGTGGCAAGTCATTCCGGGAACGCTAGGCGCTCGGGACCCGCCACGCAACGGATTAAAACCGCGATGCTGCTGCCGCCAGCCCAGCCCAGGCCTGGTTGGTGACTTAGGCTCGGCGGATGGCTGAGTTGTGGGATCCGGCGGCGGCGGGCGTGCTGCGGCTGCCGTCGGGGCGGCTGGTTCGCGGCCGGGGACTGAGCCGTCCGCTTCCGGACGGACCAGTGCCTGCCTTCGCGCTGTACCTTCTCGACCACCAGCCGCCGCCCGTGGCGTGGACGGCCCGCTGGGTGCACTGGCCGGACTTCGGGCTGCCGCCGGACCGGGCTGCTGCCGAGGGGGCGCTGCGCGAGGCGTGGCAGCGTGCCGAGAATGAGCGGGTCGAGGTTGCCTGTGCTGGCGGAAACGGGCGGACCGGTACCGCGCTTGCCTGCCTCGCCATCCTTGACGGGCTGCAGAACCGGGAAGCCATCGGCTACGTCCGAGAGCGTTACCGTGCGACCGCCGTGGAAACGTCCGGACAGGAACGGTTCGTCGCTCGCTTCGCATTGGTCCCATGAAATAGCGTAGATTCGTTGGCGCGTTCGACTTGACTTGACCGAATGATAGTTCGACACTAGTTGTATGGAAGCGGCGTTCGCAGAACTAAGGCGGACGCTAGCGGTACATCCCGGACCCCCTGGCCTGGACGGGGCGGAACGGGACGGCATCGAACTGGGTGCCGGAGTACTGCCGGTGGCGCCCGCACTGCGAGAGCTGCTGCCACGGGGCGGGCTGGCGCGTGGCTCGGTAGTGGCGGTACCGGAGTCGGGCCTGCTGTGCCTCGCGCTGATAGCGGAGGCGTCGGCGGGCGGCGCGTGGTGCGGTATCGCCGGGATGCCTGAGGCCGGGATCGTGGCCGCGACCGGACTGGGTCTGGATCCGGAGCGGACGCTGCTGGTGCCAGATCCGGGTACGGCGTGGCCGCAGGTGACTGCCTCGCTGCTGGATGGGTGCGAGCTCGTCCTGGTGCGGCCCCCCGCGCGGGCGTCCGCTCAGGTCCGGCAGCGGCTGGAGGGTACGGTCCGGCGCGGGCGAGGAGTACTGCTCGTGGCCGGCGACTGGCCTGGGGCGCAGCTCCGGTTCCGGGTGACTGCCCAGGGCTGGACCGGGCTCGGCGACGGGTACGGACGGCTGCGGGAATGCTGTGCCGAGGTGATCGTCGACGGCCGCGGCGAGGCGGCACGGCCGCAGACGCGGTGGCTCTGGCTGCCAGGCGCGGACGGCACCGTTCGGGTGGCGGACCCGGCGGATATCCCGGTGACGCGGACCGGGTTCGGTGACCTGCGGGCGGTGAGCAGCGGATGAGCGGACCGGAACGGCGGATGAGCGGACCGGAACGGGTGATGGTGCTGCGCTGCCCGGCGCTGCACACGACGCAGGTTAGTGCGGACCGGGAAGCGGCGCGGCTGTTTGAGCGGGTGGTCGCGGCGGTGACGGAGTTCTGCCCGCGAGTGGAGGTAGTGGAGCCGGGACTGTGCGCGTTCGGTGCGCGCGGGCCGGCCAGGTACTTCGGCGGTGAGACCATCGTGGCCAGGAAGATCATCGCCGCGGTGGCCGACCTTGGAGTCGAGTGCCGGGCCGGGGTAGCCGACGGGCTGTTCGCCGCGCTGCTCGCTGCCCGCCTGGGCGATCGAGGCCTGGGCGATGGGGGTCTGGGTGCTGCGAGCCCGGGTGCTGGAGGCGTGGCTAGCCCGGACGACGCCATTACGTTCGTGGCGGCGGGCGATACCGCGGATTTCCTCGGACGGCAGCCGGTGGGGGTGCTCGGCGACGAGGACCTGGCGGGGCTGCTGACGCGGCTGGGGATCCGTACGCTGCGGGATCTCGCCGCCTTGCCGGCCGAGGATGTGGCCAGCCGGTTCGGGAGGTCCGGCGAGCGTGCGCACGCGCTGGCGAGCGGGCTCGGCGAGCGGCCGCTAGACGCGCGGCCGCCGGCGGCCGACCTGTCCGTGACGCAGGAGTTCGACCCGCCGGAGCTGAGCGCGGAGCCGCTGGTGTTCGCCGCGAAGACGCTGGCCGAGCAGATGCACCAGAAGCTCGGCGCCAAGGGGCTGTCCTGCGTCCGGGTCCAGGTGCGGGCCACCTGGGCCGACGGCCGGGAAAGCAGCAGGTTGTGGCGGCACGACGGGCTGCTGACGGCGGTGCAGGTAGCGGACCGGGTCCGCTGGCAGCTCGACGGCTGGCGTGCGGCCGACGACGTCGGTACGAGCCCGGACGGCGGCAGCGCCCAGGGCGGCGTCGCGCTGCTGCAGCTTGTCCCCGATCAGGTGGTCCGTGCCACGGGACAGCAGCTCGCGCTGTGGGGCGAGGCGGTGATCACAGACCGGGTCGCGCGGGCCGCGATGCGGGTGCAGGCCATTCTCGGCCACGAATCGGTCCTGCGGCCGGTACTCAGCGGCGGGCGCAACGTTGCTGAGCAGGTAACACACAGGCCGTTCGGGGAGACAAGGGAGCCCAGCCTGCCGCGAGATCAGCCGTGGCCGGGACAGATACCCGGTGCGGCGCCCGCACTTGTTTTTCCCGAGCCGCGCGCGGCGATGGTGACCGACGAGTCCGGGCGGGGCGTCACGGTCAGCGGCCGGTGCGTGGTGTCGGCGCCGCCCGCGACGCTCACCGTCGGCGCGGAGTCGCCGCGCGCGATCACCGGCTGGGCCGGACCGTGGCCGCTGGCCGAACGCTGGTGGGAGCCCAGCCGCGCACAGCGCCGCGCACGGTTCCAGCTGGTCACCGCCGACGGCCGCGCCTGGCTGGCCGCCGTCCGCGACGGCCGCTGGCAGATCGAGGCGGGGTACTGGTGAGCCATTGGCAAGGGCACTGGTGACACATGGGCTGGGATAACCCGCCGATCCCGTGGGACGAACTCCGCCGCAAGATGGAGTGGGCCCCCGCGAGCAAACCTGAGGGCGCGGCGCCGCCTGGACCGGCGAGCGAAGCAGCGGGCGCGGCGGCGCCTGGACTGAGGAGCGTAGCGACGAGGGAAGGAGCTGCCTCAAAGCGCCCGCTCGCGAGCGAGCCAATAAGTAGAGCGGCCGGCTCGCGAGCGAGCAAGACAACATGGGCCGAGTTGCATGTGCACTCGTCGTACAGCTTTCTTGACGGGGCGTCTAGCCCGGCGGAGCTGGTCGCGGAGGCGGGGCGGCTGGGCATCGGCACGCTGGCGATTACCGACCACGACGGCATGTACGGCGTGCCCCAGTTCGCGCAGGCTGCCGAGAAGGCTGGGATCAGGACCGTCTTCGGCGCCGAGCTGAGCCTGGAGCTGCCGTCGAGCCAGGCCGGCGTGCCCGATCCGCAGGGCCGTCACCTGCTCATCCTCGCCCGCGACGCCGAAGGCTACGGCCGTCTGTGCTCCGTCATCAGCGCCGCCCAGCTGGCCGGCGGCGAGAAGGGCAAGCCGGTTTATCAGATGGATCAGCTCGCAGCCGCGCACGACGGGCACTGGGTCGTGCTCACCGGCTGCCGCAAGGGCCACGTGCCGGCCGCGCTCGCCGCCGCTGGCCCGGACGCGGCGCGGCGGGAGCTGGACATGCTGACGAGCAGGTTCGGCGCGGGCAACGTGAGAGTGGAGCTGAACTGCCACAGCCTGCCAGGTGACGATGAGCGCAACGACTCGCTGGCCGCACTCGCGTACGCCGCGCACGTTGGCACCATCGCGACCGGCAACGTGCACTACGCGAGCCCGGCCCAGTCCCGGCTCGGTCAGGGGCTGGCCTCGATCCGCGCCCGGCGCAGCCTGCGCGAGATGGACGGCTGGCTGGCCGCCGCGGGTACCTCCTATCTCCGCTCTGGCGACGAGATGAGCGTCCTGCTCCGAAGATACCCCAATGCACTGGAACAAACAATCGAGCTAGCGGCTGAGTGCGCGTTCGATTTCAGGGTGCTCGCGCCGAAGCTGCCGGACTTCCCGGTACCGGACGGGCATACCGAGAAGACCTGGCTGCGGGAGCTGGTCGCGACCCTGGCGCCGGACCGGTACGGGCCGCCGGATCGCGAGCGGCAGGCAGGGGCCTACCAGCAGCTGGCCAGGGAACTGAAGGTGATCGAGGACCTCGGGTTCCCAGGCTACTTCCTCATCGTGCACGACATCGTGCGGTTCTGCGCGCGGGAGAACATCCTGTGCCAGGGCCGCGGCTCCGCGGCGAACTCCGCGGTCTGCTTCGCGATCGGCATCACCAGCGTCGACCCGGTGCGGCACGGGCTGCTGTTCGAGCGGTTCCTGTCCGAAGGGCGAGACGGACCGCCGGACATCGACCTGGACATCGAGCACCGGCGCCGCGAGGAAGTCATCCAGTACGTCTACCGGCGGTACGGCCGCAGGAACGCGGCGCAGGTCGCGAACGTGATCTCGTACCGGCCGCGGATGGCGCTGCGGGATGCGGGCCGTGCGTTCGGCTATGAGCAGCAGGAGTCAGAAGGCTGGATCCACCAGATCTCACCGGGCGGTGCGCAGGCCGGCGAGGCGCTGCCGGACGACGTTCCGCCGCAGGTCATGGACATGGCCCGGCAGATGCAGCGGCTGCCGCGCCATCTGGGCATCCACTCCGGCGGCATGGTGATCTGCGACCGCCCGGTGGGGGAGGTGTGCCCGGTCGAATGGGCGCGGATGCCGGGCCGCACCGTGCTGCAATGGGACAAGGACGATTGCGCCTACGCGGGCCTGGTCAAATTCGACCTGCTCGGCCTCGGGATGCTCGCCGCGCTGCACGACTGCTTCGACCTGGTGAAGGCGCACCATGGCATCGAGTACGGCCTGCACAGCCTGCCGCAGGAGGATGCCGAGGTCTATCAGATGATGGTCGAGGCGGACACGGTCGGCGTTTTCCAGATTGAGTCCCGCGCGCAGATGGCGACGCTTCCCCGGCTCAAGCCAAGAGAATTCTACGACTTGGTCATCGAGGTCGCGCTTATCCGCCCGGGCCCGATCCAGGGCGGCTCGGTGCATCCCTTCCTGCGCCGTCACGACGGCATCGAGCCGCCGGACATCCCGCACCCGCTGATGGAACCCGCGCTCGGCAAGACCCTCGGCGTGCCGCTGTTCCAGGAGCAGATGATGCAGCTCGCCATTGACTGTGCCGGGTTCTCGCCGACCGAGGCTGACCGCCTCCGCCAGGCAATGTCCTCGAAAAGATCAGCAGAACGCATCGGGGAACTCCGTCTGCGTCTCCTCGACGGAATGGGGGAGCGCGGTATCACGATGGAAGTCGCCGAGGATATCTACGAGAAGATCCTGGCATTCTCCAGTTACGGTTTCCCTGAGTCGCACGCGATCAGCTTCGCCTACCTGGTGTACGCCAGCGCGTACCTGAAGCGGTTTTACCCGGCCGCATTCACCTGCGCGCTGCTGCGGAACCAGCCGATGGGCTTCTATGCCCCGCACAGCCTGATCGGCGACGCCCGCCGGCACGGCGTCGAGGTCCGCGGTGTGGACGTCAACGCGTCGGACGCCCTGGCAACGCTGGAGGGTCCTGGCGAACCAGGCGGCGCGATATCCAGCGGGGGTCCGGGGGGACGGTTCCCCCCAGCATGGGGGACCGGCGGCCCGGTCATCCGGGTCGGCGTCGGCAGCGTGCGGAACCTGGGCAAGGCCGCCGCGGAACGAATCGCGGCGGGGCGCCCGTATCGTGACCTGGAAGACTTCGCGGCCAGGACCGCGCTGCCGGCCGCTGCGCTGGAGGCGCTGGCGACGGCGGGTGCGTTCGGCTGCTTCGGGCTGTCGCGACGAGCGGCACTGTGGGCGGCCGGTGCCGCGGCGACGTTGCGGGACGGGCAGCTGCCGGGCACCGCGACCGGGCTGGACGCGCCGGCGCTGCCGGACATGACCCCGGTGGAGGAAACCCTCGCCGACCTGTGGGCTACCGGTACCTACGAGATCCACCCGGTGGCGCACATCCGGCCGTTCCTCAGTGGACGCGGCGCGATTTCGGCCGCAGACGTCAAGCGGGCGGCCGCGGATACTGTCGCGGCGGTGGGCGGGCTGGTCACCCACCGGCAGCGCCCGCCGACGGCCCGCGGCGTCGTGTTCATGACCTTGGAAGACGAGACCGGCATGGTCAACGTCATCTGCCCGCCGCAGGTGTGGGAGCTGCACAAGCGGATGGCCACCGCGGCTCCGGCGCTCGTTATCCACGGCCGCATCGAGCGGCAGGGCGACTCGGTCAATCTGGTGGCGTCCGCGCTGCGCCCGCTCAGGGTGGCCGCCACCGTGCCCAGCCGCGACTTCCGGTTACGTGGTGCCGTGCGCTACGGCGTGTCCCGCGGCGTCATACGCTGTCCAGCGCACCGGCTGCGAGGCGCCGAAGGCCCAGAACCGCTGGCCGTCGACCCGCACCAGCCGGACAGTTTCTGTTCTGCCGCCCGAGAGCGTGATGACGACCCGTGCTACCCGTGAGGTGACCGAGCCGAGCGCGACATTGCTCGCGGCGCCCCCCGTGTAGATCGCCGGCGTGCGCGCGGACTGCGCCAGGAACGCCGGGCTGGACGTGCACTCCTGCGCGGAGCCGCCGGGCATGAACACGATGTAGCATCCGCCCCACGGGCCGACGTAGACACGAGCCACCCAGTTCCCGCCGTCGATCCGGCCCGAACCGATCAGCGGCGCGGAGCGCGCGAAACCACGCTGTCCCGGCGCGAGCCAGGTGCCGAAGTAAATATCCGTTAGCGCCGCCCTGCGGAATGCTGAACGGGCTGTTGCTGGCTATCTCGCCAGTGGACGAGTACGTGGTCACCGTGCGCAGCACGTTCCGCGGAACGGCAATGGCCACGTAGCGGGCACCCTCGGACTTGACGGGTCGCAGCGTGAGCACCGCGCCGTCGTCCAGGGTGGCCGTCAGGTAGCTGACGGCGGGCGCAACCGACGCCCACTCCAGGAAGGTCTGGGTGGTGAATCCGTCGATCTCCGCGAAAGCAGCCGGTGTGCCGGAACCGGCTTGCTGGTAATCAGGCGCAAAGGAGTTGGCCGCGCCGTTGAATAGCGGGCCGGAGGCGGCGTACCGTCCGTTCGCCGACCCGCTGATGGCGGCCGGGTTCGCGGGCACCAGCCGCCAGGCTTTCCCGTTGACCGTGCCTTGCGCGATCTCGCCGGCCGGCGCGCCCGGGCCGGGTGGCTGGACGGTGATTGTGTATCCGCTCCCGTCGCCTCGCGCCGCGGCGTGCGAGCTCTGGGTCAGCGAGGCGAGACCTGCCGCGGTTACGAGTGCCGTAACTCCCGTCAGCATGACGCGCCGCCGTAGCCTGCTGTGGTTCATGTGCTTCCCTGTTCGTTCCAGAAAGTCCCCCTGGTGGCATTCTGCCCGATTAGGCATGCTTACGGGTGGATTCCCGTGGCGAGCAGGTGCGGGCCGATGCCGAGGAGTTCGGGGACACGCTCGACGGCACGGGCGGTTTCCAGGATGACGGCGCGGTCGGCCGGGTCCTCCCACCGTTCGGCGAGGTCTGCCAGCAGGAAGGCAGGACCCTGGATGCTGACCAGGTCCGCGACCGTCAGCCCCGCGTCGCGCAGCTCGGCGCGGAGCTGCTGCGGCCGGTGGCAGAAGCCAGCGAACGAGCCGGGACCGAGCGGCGGCAGCTGCCCGGTCCGCTCCACCTGCGGCGTGAGGTCACGCACCTGCGGATACTTCAGGTAGACACGTTCCTTCAGCACGCCGGCGAGCCGCGGTGCCCAGCGAGAGAGCGCGGCGACGAACACCGGACCGCCCGGCCGGACGACACGGCACGCCTCAGCGAGCGCGTGCACCCGGTCGGCCCGCCGCTGCAGCTGATAGAGCGGGCCGAGCAGGAGGACCGCGTCCACCGAGGCGTCGCCCAGGTCCAGGTCGCGGGCGTCACCGACCGCGGTGTGCAGCTTGCCGCTGCCGCGGGCGTCCTCGCGTAGCTGGTCTACGTGCAGCGGGATCAGGTCCCGGTGCTCGACCTGATAGCCGAGGTCCGTCAGCCAGAGCGCGTACCTGCCAGGTCCACCCCCGATGTCGGCGACGGTCGCAGGGGGAGCGGGCAGGTGGCGCAGCACGATCTCGGTGGTCCGGGCGAACTCAAGCACGCCGACGCCCTGTGCCAGCCGATCCCGTTCCAGGCCCCGTTCGTAATGGGCCCGCAGGTCCTCATCCTCCATGACCAGCCACGGTCGCATGCCGGGCGACGGCGGTCAAAGGATTTCCTGTTGGGCCACCTGGCTGGCGCATGCCGTCAGCCATGGCGCCCAGCCGATCAAGCCCGTGGCAGGGGGAAGCCCGTGCTAGCCGGGAGGCAGCCAGTAAAGGAACTGGTCCAGCCCGTCGTCGCCGGTGAGTGCGATGGCACTGGAGATCTCGCCTCGTGACGAGTAGGCGGTCGCCTTGACGGCAGTACCGACTGGAGCGGCGAACGCGACGTAACGGTTGCCGTAAACCGTGACCGGATGCAGGGTGAGTACCGTCCCATTGGTCAGGGTGACCGTCACGTAGCTGACCTCCGCGGCCACTGCACCTGCGTCGCCCATCGCCTGGGGATCTAGGTCGAACATTCCCGGGGCAACGAATACGACCGGGTCCGCGCGGGTAGGGGCGCTGGGCGGCTCGAACGAGCCTATGGGGAGCTCGGTCTCCGAGCCCAACGCTGGGTCGAGCGCCCCAACGCTGAAGTAGCCGTAACCCCAAAGGGCCGGTGTTGGGTTGACCATGAGAATCCGCCAGGCCTTGCCGTTGACCGTACCGTACGCGATCTCGTTGGCAGGGGCGTGCGGGCCGGGTGACTGCACCGTCACCGTGTAGTGGGTGTTCGCTGGCGCGGGCGAGGCCTGCCAGTGCACGGTCAGCGGTACCCCGATCGCGACAGCCACCGCCGCCGCGAGCCCGGTGACGGTGACGACGCGGCGACGCCAGCGGATCCGGCTACCCCGCTTCACGGTTTCCTCGATCGGTGCTGGTGTGGGGCTGATCGCCTCGAAGATGTCGTCAAGCTGCTCGTGCAGGTTCACCGCAGGTCTCCTTCCACGAGTTCGCCGTGCCGGCGGAGGGTGGCCAGGGCCGCCACCGTGCCCAGCCACGACTTCCGCAGACGCGCGACCTGGCCGTTTTGCCCGTTATGCGGCTCTAATTAAACGGAAATTCGGCGCTCGACGGAAGAAAAAGCGTCAAAAGCGACTACTAAGTTTCCGCCAGGCATCGAATTTCCGCCCAAATCGGCGGGAGGGTTGGCAGGTGGCAGTAAGCCATCGGCCGCAGGGGCGGCCGGTGGCCATACGGCCGGTGACCATACGGCCAGTGGCCGCAATGGCCGCGGGCTTCTAGGTGTCGGCGGAGATCTGCACGACGCGGTCGTCTTCGGTGATCGAGACGCCCTCGCGGAGGGACTCGCCGCTGAAGAACTCCCGGTACTTACGCTGCAGCGAGAGCATCCAGGCAAGGCCGACGAGCGCGGTGACGATGCCGATGGACAGCACGCCGCCGATCGTCCAGTGCGGCCAGAACGGCATGTGCCAGGTGGTGTACGACTGGTCCGGGTCGGTGTAGTAGTACACGGACCAGCCGAGGATCACGAACAGCATGATGCCGGACAGCAACGGGAACACGCCCTGCAGCCAGAAGCTCCGCTGGCTGGTCAGCAGGGACTTGCGGTACCACCAGAAGCAAGCGAAGCCGGTGACGCCCAGGTAGATGGCGACGAAGAACGTGCAGGCCGTGACCGAGTCGGCGATCACGTTTCCGCCGGAGACCCAGTTGATCGCCAGGTACATGACCGCGGAGACGACCGCGAAGGAGGTCGTGGAGAACGTCGGGGTGAGGTAGCGCGGGTGGATCCGGCCGAAGATCGGCGGCAGTGCCTTGTGGAAGGCCATCGACAGAGTGGTCCTGGCGTTCGGCAGGATCGTGGTCATCGCGGTTGCGGCGGAGGAGGACATGACCATCAGCAGCAGCAGCCTGGCCAGCACCGTTCCGAGCGCCGAGCTGCCGAAGATCGCGGATCCGAGGGGGGACAGCACGTCGTTCACGTTGTTCGAGTTGCCCAGGCCGACGGGGCCGCTCCCGAAGCCGGCGAACAACTGCACGCTGAGGATCACCATGAAATAGGTGACGAGCAGGATCACCGTGGACAGCACCCCGGCCGTGCCTGGGATACGGTCGGCGTCGGCGGTCTCCTCGTTGACTGACACCGTGGTGTCCCAGCCCCAGTAGACGAAGACCATCAGCAGCATGCCAGCCATGAAAATGCTGGGCGAGGCGAAGTGGGCCGGGTTCAGCCAGGACCAGCTGAACGTGCCGTGCCCCGCCGGTGCGTGCCCTGTCAGGTACTTGACGAGGGCGACGATGGACATCAGCATCAGCAGGATGATCTCGAGGACCAGCAGCGCGACCTGGATCCGCGCGGATACCTGGATCCCGCGGTAGCACAGGTAGCTGAGCCCGGCGATGAACGCCAGGCCCACGAGCAGGACCCAGATGCTCGTGGCGTCATTGCCGATGTGCTTGGCTCCGACGAACAGGAACAGGTACTGGCCGGTGATCTGGGAGTAGCTGGCCATCGCTAGCAGCGCCGAGGCGATGGTTCCCCAGCCGCCGAGGTACCACCCGGTTCGCGGTCCGAGGGCCCGGGCGGCCCAGGTGAAGCTGGTGCCGCAGTCGGGGTCCGCCCGGTTCATCTCCTTGTTCGCCCAGGAGGAGAAGAACATCGGGATGAAGGCCAGCGGGACCAGCAGCAGGGTCTGCGGGCCGACGATCGCGACGACGAACCCCAGCGTCGCGGCCAGGCTATAGGCAGGGGCCGTGGACGCTAGCCCGATGGCAGTGGACTGGACGAAGGTGATCGAACCGCTCCTGAGCCCTCTGGCTGACTGGACCATGCCTGAATCGGCCACGCTGGTTACCTCCGGTAGCTCCCCTGCCTGGTGTCGCATGAGTTCCGTTAGTATCCATGCTACTGATTCCGTCGTCAAATCAACCTTTTGCGCGTGGTTCAGTACTTCATCGCGGAAATGGCTACAGATTCAGGCGCAGAGTTCAGCGGACGCCGCTGGGCCGGAACTGGACGCTGATGCGCGGGCCGGCCGGCCGGGATGTCTTGGGGATGGCGTGTTCCCAGGTGCGCTGGCAGCTGCCGCCCATGACGATCAGGTCGCCGTGGCCTAGCTCATAGCGCCGCGAGGTGCCGCCGCCGCGTGGCCGCAGCAGCAGCGCGCGTGGCGTGCCGAGCGACAGGATCGCGATCATCGTGTCCTCGGTCTTGCCGCGCCCGATCGTGTCGCCGTGATACGCCACGCTGTCCCGCCCGTCCCGGTACAGGCACAGTCCGGCGGTGCGGAAATCCTCGCCCAGCTCGGCCCGGTAATGCGAATTCAGCGCGCCCAGCGCCGCGGTCAGCACCGGATCGGGCAGCGTGGCGTTCTCGCCGTAGAAGCACAGCAGCCGGGGCACGTCGACCACCCGGTCGTACATGCGCCGCTGTTCCGCCCGCCATGGCACCGCGTCCAGCAGCCGGTCGAAGACCGCGCCCGCCCCTGCCAGCCACCCAGGCCGCAGGTCCACCCAGGCCCCTCGCGACTGTGCCCCCCCAATGAGTGGCACCCGCTGCACCGAACCCGCCAGTGTCCCAAGCTGAGGCGAGTCGCACATATCCAGCAGCGACTCCTGCACAGGAACACTCACTCGAACAGCTTAGCGCGCAACTGGATATTGCGCCACTACCGAGGCGGCGACGGCCGCCAGGTCGGCGCGCAGCTCCCCGGGGGAGAGCACCTCCACGTCCGCGCCGAAGGTCAGCAGGCTCCGTGCGGCCGGCAGCACCGGGAATCGCAGCGGCAGTACCGCCCAGTCCGGGTCCGCGTCGTCGGTTACCGGCCCGGCCAGGTTCGCCGCGTGTATCCGGCACAGCAGGTCGAGCCGCGACCGCCGCACCCGTACGGTCACCGCTACCCGGCCGGGCCGGTCTTCCACCTGCCGCCGCAGCTCCTCCCATACCCCGGCGAGTGCCACCCCGTCCCGCCGCACGACTGGCGCCTGGTCCATCTCCGCTGATTCCACCCGTGACAGCCGGAACAGCCGCGGCTCCCCGGCGGAGTCCGCGACCAGGTACCAGATCCCCGACTTGCACACCAGCCCGTACGGATCGACGATCCGCTCGCTAGCGGCCGACTGCCCGCTGCTGCGGTAGCGCAGCCGCAGCCGCCGGTCGGTGAACACCGCCGCCTGCAGCACGCCCAGCTTATCGACCGGGTCGCGCGAGCCCATCCACCTGGACGGATCCACCAGGATGCGCTGGCTAGCCGCCGTGGCAGCGGGCTGGAAGGGGGCGGGCACTGCCCGCATCACCTTCACGATCGCAGAACGCAGCGCTGAGCCCATCCCAAGATCTTCATGCGCTCCACCGGTTGACAGGACAAACAGGGCTCGAGCCTCGTCACGGGTCAGCCCGGTCACGTCAGTCCGGTAACCGGGAAGGAGGCGGATACCCCCTGAGCGGCCGCGTTCTGCGTAAATGGGGACACCAGCAGACGACAGGGCTTCAGCGTCGCGGTAGACGGTGCGTGGTGAGACCTCCAGGCGCTCAGCCAGTTCGCCGGCGGTCACCTGGCCGCGGACCTGCAGGAGCAGCAGCATCTCCAGCAGCCGGGCGGATCTCATGCCAGCAGGCTCCCTGGAAAATATGACGTCGGTTGTCAAGTTTAACCGGGAGAGTGGCTGTCATGACAGATCCACGAGAGTATTACGGACGGGCACTTGCCCAGACTGAGCAGATTGTCGCCGCGGTGCGGCCGGGCCAGTTCGGCGTCCTGACGCCGTGCACTGAGTTCGATGTCCGCGGCCTGCTGAACCACATCGTCGGCGCCATCACCCGGGCCGCGATCACCGGGGAGGGCGGCGACGCGCTGGCCTTCTCCGGCCGGGTGGACGACGCGCCCGACGACGACTGGCTGGACGCGTACCACACGGCGGCCAAGCGCGCGACCGCCGCCTGGTCCGACGACGCGAGGCTGGACGCGATGGTCACAGTCCCGTGGGGTACCGTGCCCGGCCGGGCGGCGCTTTCCGGCGCGGTGCAGGAAGTGCTGGTGCACGGCTGGGACCTCGCGACCGCGACCGGCCAGGAAACCGAAGGCGATACCGAGCTGGCTACCTGGGTCCTGGAGTTCGCCCGCCGCTTCCTGCCACCGGAGCGCAGGGGCGGCCCAGTGCCGTTCGGGCCAGTGGTCGCGGTCCCGCCCGAGGCGGGTCCCTACGCTCAGCTGGCCGGCTGGCTCGGCCGCGGAACCGGCTGACCTGTCCTTGCGTCCAATCGTCGTGGTGCGCCCAGCGCCGCGGTGGCTGCCCCCTGAAGGCGGCCGCCGCGGAGCTGCACGTAGCCAGCACCACCGGGGAAACGGGTGCTAGCCCCAATGGAAACCGGCACCCCCACTCCTAATCTCAGACTACGGGGCAGTTTCCGGGGTGTTTCACGGGTTGGAGGACGGGATGAGGGCGATGTGGTTTACCGGGATGACCGGGATGCTGACGCTAGTGGCGGCCGTCGTGCTGATGGCCTATTCCGCACCGCGATAACGGGGTATCGTCTGTAGCGGTGGTTTCCGGCCGCCGCTGGGTCCGCGGGCAGGGCTTTAAGCTCACCGGCTGCTTGCGCGTGTGATTGATGGTCAGTCTTTCCAGCCCGATGCAGCGGACCCCGGGCGCGAGGAAGGGCTGTCATGAGCTCACCGCCTAGGGCGCTACCCGATAGTCCCAGCTTGCGCTTTCTCAAGCTTGAGGCGAAGCGCCGCTGCGCGGCGGGGGAGTTCGCCGCGCTGCACGACGCGCAGGCCGCGATCGCGCGCGACCATGGCCTGCAGAGCTGGGCCGCCCTCAAGCTGCTTATCGCTGACGCGCAGCAGGAGAGTCACGCGCTCAGTCAGCTGCGCTGGATCATCGGCCGGTTTTCCGCCGCCGGCCAGCCCGGCTGGACCGCGCCGGACGACGCGGAGATGCAGGCTCATTTCGCGGATTGCTTCCTGGCCGCGATCCCGCCCGCGCAGTTCATAGCGGGCGCGGCCAGGCTTGTCACCGGGCTGCGCAGTGAGATGACGGTCACCGGCCAGGCACCGTTGCATGCCAGGGTCCGGATCGCGGACCTGGAATACATCGCGCAGGTAGAACCGGACCCGCCGCACCGCATCACCTTCCTGCGCGGGCATCCGCTGGGGGGCCGCATCACTGATCCGCGCGTCAAACGGGCCCACTCTCGCGGCTCCGGCGATGTGCCGGCCGCGATCGAAGGCATCGCCGATGCGGCGTTCGCGGAACTCGGCCTGGCCGGCCTGATCACGGCTGGGCTGAACCAGGCTGGCCCTTGGGTACTCGCGCGCGGCTGGGCCGACCTGGATCGCGGCGAGATCATGCAGCCGGGGCAGCAGTTCCCCGCGACGGGGATCAGCGCGGCCGTGACTGTCACCGCGGTGCTGCGCATGGTTGCCGGCGGCCGCGGGCATCGACAACCCGCGCCCGATGATGGTGCCCGCCGCGCTGGACCTGGCGGTGGCCATGGGGCCGGTCATCGGCTGCGGCGGCCCGCGAGGAGTCTTCCGGCCGAGCAACGGCGGGCTCGCCGTCCTCGGCCAGATCGTCGCGGATATCAGTGGCTCGACCTTCGCCGTGGCGGCCAGCAGGCTCGTGCTCGACCCGCTCGGCATGACGGACTCCACGTTTCCAGTGGCCCTCGGCGCTGAGACGGTGACGGGCTACGAGCTGACCATCGATGGGGTCTTCAAGCCCGTCCCGCCGCTGGTTCCGGTGCTGCAGGCGGTCGGCGGCCTATGGTCGACGGCAGCTGACCTGCTGCGCCTGGCGGTGGGGTGGCGGCAGCTGCTGCCCGGCGACCTTGCCCGCCAGGCCCTCACCCCGCAAGCCAGCGCCGGAGGACAGCCGACCGTCGGCCAGCCGGCCGAGGCGGTGATGGGGCTCGGCTGGCTGCTGCTGCCAGGCCAGGGGATCGCCATCGCGGCGGGAGCTGTACCGGGGTTCACCACGTGCCTGCTTACCGGCACCCGAGCCCAGCACGTCCACCTGACATTCACCAACCGCCTGATCCCGCTTGACCGGATCACCCAACCTGTCCAGCGACTGTGGGGAGCATAATATGTACCAGCCCTATCCGTCATCGAGCGCGCAGCTGCCCGAGTCGTCGCGGCCGCCGGTCCCGCCATCGGTACGGAACGCCATCACCATCATGTACGGCGGTGCCGCCGCGAGCCTGATCGGCATCGCGATCGACCTCGCGACCATCGGCTCGCTGAAGGCCAACCTAGTGAAGAAGCACCACAACCTGACCCCGACTCAGATCGACAACCTGAACAACGTGCTCCACGTCGCCCTGGTGATCGGCGGCGTGATCGGCGCGCTGCTGTGGCTTTTCATCGCGCTGAACTGCAAGCGTGGCCATAACTGGGCCAGGATCACCGGGACCGTGCTCTTCGGCATCGCCACCCTCGACACGCTGGTCGGGATGGGGGTGGGGTACGGCCCGGGAGTCAAGCTCTACGCAGTTCTCATCTGGCTTATCGGGCTCGCTGTCGTGATCCTGCTCTGGCGGGGGACGTCCAGCGCCTACTTCAAGACCAGAATGCCGGCCTGACCGCCGCGGGTTCCGGGCCGCCACCGCCGCTGGGGCCCGGGTGGACAGCCTGCGGCGGTGGCGGCTTGCGGGTTGGGCCGCAAACTAAGCGCCAGACATAGTTTGCGGCCCGGCTGACGGTCCCTGTCCGCTCCGTGGGTAGGAGTGAGTACCCCGCCGGGTGACAGCACTTTTTCCGTGGGAAAGTTAGCCGCGTGGAGAATCAGCCTGACGAGGTCGAGCCGGACGCCCGGTTCACGTTCGCGAACGAGCGCACGTTCCTGGCATGGAGCCGCACCGCGCTCGCGCTGGTCGTCGCCGGGCTCGGCATCGTGCAGCTGCTGCCGCCGTTTCCCGGCGTGCCGTGGGGGAGGCACCTGCTGGGGGTGCCGCTGATCGCGTTCGGCGCGGTGGTGGCCGTGGCGGCCTACAGCGAATGGGTCCGCAATCAGCGAGCCCTGCGCCGACAGCAGCCACTGCCGCAGTCCGTGCTGCCGAAGATCCTGGCCATCATCATCGCGATCATGGCCGCGATATCGGCCGTGGTGCTGCTGGTCTCAGCGATCCGGTGAGCGAAGCCGCTGAGCCTGACGCCCCCGCACCGTACGCCCCCGGTGATCCGGATGAGGACCGCGGCCTGGCCCGGGAGCGGACGGCCCTGGCCTGGACGCGAACCGCGCTGTCGTTCGGTGCGCTCGGCGGTGTCATCCTCAAGTCCCACGTCGTCATCGGGCTGATCGTCCTGGCGCTGGTACCGGTGGTCTGGCAGGTAGGCCGCCTGGCCGACCAGGGGCCGCCGGAACGCATCGCCGGGCGGATCAAGATCATCGCCGGCACCGTAACCGCGGTATCGGCGGTCGCGCTGGTCGTGGCTTTCCTCGGCCGAGGTACGCCCCTGACCCTCCGCTAGCGCCGATCTTCCGTCAGGTGTGAGAGTCTTTGTGGGTGTTCGGGAAGGCGGAGCTTGAGGCGGCGCGGGATCGTGTGCTCGTGGACGTGCTGCCGGGGCCGGGGCGGCCGTTCCGGGTGCTCTTCTGCGGGATCAACCCCGGCCTGTACTCGGCGGCTACCGGCTGGCACTTCGCCCGGCCTGGCAACCGGTTCTGGCCGGCGCTGCACCTGTCCGGCTTCACGCCGCGGCAGCTGGCGCCCGCCGAGCAGGAACTGCTGGCGGGCTGGGGGCTAGGAATCACGAACCTGGTGGCACGGGCCACCGCGCAGGCAGCCGAGTTGACCGCCGCCGAGCTGAGCGAGGGCGGCGAGCGGCTGACCGCGCTGGTCCGCGAGCGTGGGCCGGCCGTTGTCGCCGTGGCCGGCGTGACCGCGTACCGGCAGGCGTTCCGCCGGCCGGAGGCTCGCATCGGTCCGCTGACCGACACGCTCGCCGGCGCGCGGCTCTGGGTAGTGCCGAACCCGAGCGGGCTCAACGCTCTTTGGACTACGCCGCGCATTGCAGATGCTTTTCGTGAGCTGTACGAGGCCGTGCGTGACTAGTAGTGACATTTGCGCAGCTCATGGCCTTGTGCTTGATGGTGTGCGCGGTGGTGACCGGGTTCGTGCTGTTCCACGGGTCGTTCTCCGCGGACTTCGCCGGCTTCCTGCTGTACATCGTGGTGTGGCTGGCGCCGTGGTTCGGCCGTCTACTGGCTCCTCGCCGCCCGCGGTGTGAAGCGCGAAGCGGAGCAAACCATCGAGGTCTAACGTGGAATATTGAGGCTACGCGGCATTTTGGGGTACGTTTTCGTACCACGAACTACCGTCTAGCCCCAGAGTTCCGCGTTAATCTAAGGCACGGTCGGCGCAGAAGGCGCAAAATGCCCAGGGCCCGCGTTAGAACGACGTGCGCGTGCGCGTGCGCATGCGAGGGCCGCTTGAGTGAGGCGTAACACACAGGCCGTTCTGAATTCAGGGGTTTTTGGGTTTATCGTCTGAGTCATGGACCGGGTCGACGACATCCTTACTGACGCACTGCGGCGCGAGCCGTTCAGCTTCGAGCGGCTCATGGTGGTGACGGCGGCACCGCCGTTCGAGCCGGGGGAGCTGGGCGTCGCCGCGCTGGCGCCGAGCTGGGATGACTACGCGCCGGCCAGGCCTGGCGGGATCGGGCGCGTGGTGCGGCGGTACGGCGCCCAGGTCGCGGCCGCGCAAGAGCAGTTCGCCGAGGCCCAGGCCGGGCACCAGCAGAAAGAGGCCGAGCGGCAGCGGGCACTGGCGGTGGCGAAGGCGAAGTACGACCGTGCGGTTACTGAGCACCGGGCGAAGCTGGTCAGGCGGAACGCGCAGGTCGCCGCGCAGCGCAAGGCGTTCGAGGCAGGCGATCCGGCCGCGATCGAGTGGTTCGCCGGCCGGCTCCTCGCCGCGTCACCGTACCCGAAAGAATTCCCCCGCGGTCATCAGGTCGCCTACGCAGATCGCCAGCTAACGGTCGATTTCGAGCTGCCGGCCCAGGAAGACGACGGCTATGACGCCCTCGTCGCGCGGATCGCGCTGCGGACCCTCTATGAGATCTTCGGCGCGACGCCGGCGGAGCTCGTGGAGGCCGTCGTCTTTCACGGGCGGGTCAGCGCGGCACACCCGGCGACCGGCAGGCCGGACCGGGCGTACCTGCTCAGCGTCGCGGCCGAGCGGGACGCGTTCGCGCAGCTGAACCTGGCCACAGTGGACCCGGTCGCCTGCGTCAGCCACCTGAGCTTGTCGCCTGATCAGCGGCTTCCAGCACATCGAGCAGCCGCTGCAGGGCGGCAAGGTGAGCGCGGGCCTCGCTGAGCAGCGGCGTCACGTGATACGTGCCGAACTGGCGTGCCACGTCGTCGTGCCAGTGCTGCTCCGTCTGCTGCCAGGCACCGGCCAGCTGGCCCAGGCCCTCCGCGGCGGCTAGGTCGGGTCGGTCCTGCATGCTTCCAGGCTCGCGATCAGGGTCAGCAGCTGGTCTTCTGCGCGCGGAAGGTCGATGTCAAGCAGGTCGCGGAACCGGCCGGCGCCACCGTGGTAGGCGCTGGACTCCTCCTCGACGCGCTGCTGCCAGCGGCGGATGCCTTCGAGTTCTGCGTCTGTCTCCGCGGTCTGCGCAGAGAGGGTGGCGAGGGTGGTGTCGACGGCGAAGCCGGCCCGGTCGAGCACGTCCCGCTGGGTGTACCGGAACCGGACCAGCGCGGCGTGGAACTCGCGCAGCGCGTCGATATCGGCATTAACCCTGGTCACGGGCGACCCCGATCCCGGTCTCCAGGTAGGCGCGCAGCTGCTCGATCATCAGCGCCAGGTGAACTTCGTGGCGTTCGGTTTCTGACAGGTACAGGCCGATGCCCGGCGTGACCTCCTGCAGTGCGTCGCCGAACAGCCGGTACATATCGTCCCGCCAGACCTCGCCGAGCTCGCGCCAGTGCGCCTGGATGCTCGCGAAGCCCTCTGACAGCTCGCGGTTGAACTGCATGAGATGCACGCGGAACTCCGCGAGCGCCTCCATGTCATTGATAACCCCAGCCACGTGTCGCGCTCCTAACTGTAGAGGCCCTCGAATTCGGCGGCTATCTCGTCCAGGCTCATCGTGACGATGTCCGGGTACCTTGCCACTCCGCCGGCCGCGATGTGCTCGATCCGGCTGTCGTAGGGGAGTTCGATGCCGCGTTCCCTGACGAGAGCGTGGACGGCGGCGGCGAGCGGGGCGAGGTAGCGGTTGACTTCCCGGTTGCGGTCGGGGAAGTCTTCGGGGACCTCGCGCAGGATCGCGCGGAGTGTCTTGATGCTCGCCTGAATGGTGGCCGGGCCCATCGCGGCGGAGATGGCGCGCAGCTGCTCGTCATAGGTGGCCCAGAGGGCCTTGCCCAGCTGGGTGCGCAGGTCGATCGCGGCGTTGCTCTCCCCGGCGGCGGCCAGTACGTCGGCCAGGCGGCGGACCTCGTCCCAGTCGCCGGTGTCGACCATCGTCGCGCCCAGAGCCATCGTGCTGCCCACTACCTTTGCCCAGGCCAGCGCGGCATTGGCGTACGCGTCGAGGATCTCAGGGCTGCTCGTCTCCCCAGCGCCGGTTTCCTGAGTGCCGGCGATGGCGGCGTGGCCGATCGCGTGGAGCACATCCCCGGAGAGGGCGAGGAGTTCCTCGCATTGCGCGGCCAGTCTCCCGGCTCGCTCCTGGTCGCCCGCCAGCAGCCGGTACGCGGCGATCGCAGGCTGGACCGCCTGGCGCAGGGAGGGTGTCGTCATGGTGTCTTGCTCCCCTCGGCTCGCAGAGCCGCGCGCAGTGAGGCTATGGAGTACGGCTTGAACTTCTCGACCTGCTCGCTGGGCCACTCGATGTCGCGGAACAGGGCCCGGTCGTCGTCCAGGCCTGCCGCGGCCGCCACTCCGAGCAGCGAGTCGCTTTCCGCGGGCGAGAACACGCGCAGCACCGCCCGCAGGCCGAAGTGGCCCAGGCCGGCGCGCCGCAGCGCCCGTTCGGCGGTGGCGTAGCTGTCCGCCCAGGCGACGAGGTGGATGCCTGCGTCCGGGCCTTTCTCCGCTAGGCGGGTCAGGCGGACAGAGGTTTCGCTCGGGCGGCCGTAGTCGTTCTCGGTGACGAGCTCCTGCCAGCGATGCATGCCGGCGATGACGAAGAAGTGCTCTGGCTTCGCATGGGCGTCGCCGTCGGCCAGCCGGGAGTCGAGGTCGGCTTCGAGCGCCGCCAGCTGCGCGCCGGCGTCTGCGCGGTCCGCGACGCGGACATCGATCGTCCTGCCCGTCCGCTGCGCGAGCGGGGCGAAGAAGTCGCGGTACAGTGACGAAGGCCTGGCGAACTCCGCGATGGTGAACCGCACGGCCGCCTGCTGCAGCGCGGCGCTCAGCACGGTCGCCAGCAGCAGGCCGTGGCCGTGCTCCTCACCGCCGACGATCAGCAGGTTGGACCGGGGGTAGCGCTCGAACGTCGCCGAGGTGGGCGGTTTGATCTCCACTGCCTCGCCTAGCCACGCGGCGATGGTGCCCGGTGCGGGCCTCGGCAGGCCTGGGCGGCCGGGGAAGACCGCTGGCGTGTCCGGGTCGAAGCTGGCGGGTGGCGGGTAGTCGCGGGTCGCCTGCTCGCGGATTGTCGCGATCAGTGCCAGCCGTGCCCTGGTGGGCAGCGCCGCGATCCGCATCACCGGGTTCGCGCCCTCGCCGCGGCGGTCGTTGTAGATGGCGTCGCCGGTCCGGACCAGCCGGGTCGCGGCGTCGTTGCCCTCGCCCAGGATCGCCTGGGAGACGGTCGGCTGGGTGCAGCCGAGGGCGATCCGCAGCGCCATCTGCTCGTAGACCGGCCGCAGGTAGGCGGTGAGCTGCCCGCCGGGGGACTGGGTGGCGAGCAGCAGGTGCAGCCCGAACGCGGCGCCGCGCTTGGCGATGTCGGCGAGCAGCTGCCCGGCCTCCCGCGCCAGCCGGTCCTCCTGGGTGAACAGCACCTGGAACTCATCCATGATCACCAGCGCGCGGGGCATGACCTGGCCGGTCTCGTGCCGGTAGTCGGTCAGGTCCGTGACGCGGGCTTCCCGGCAGAGCCTCGCCCGGCGGTTGATCTCGTCGTGGAAGCGGCGCAGCATGCTCAGGCCGAACTCCCGGTCCGTGCGGGACGTCACCGCCCTGGCATGCGGCAGCCGTTCTGTGAGGTAGGCGTCGAACTCGACTTCCTTGAAGTCGAGCAGGTACAGCTCCAGCTCCTCGGGCGGGTAGCGCAGGGAGAGCTGGCAGATCAGCACGTGCAGCAGGTTGGTCTTGCCCATCCGGACGTCCCCGCCGACCAGGCCGTGGTGCACGCCGCGGGCGCCCAGCGTGAACCGCTGCGGCTCGCCCTTGCTGTCGACGCCGATCTGCACATCCAGGCCGTCGGTGGTGTCGCCGGTCCAAATGTAGGGTGCGGTAACAGCGATCCGTGCGAACGGCAGGTCACGGCCGGCCCGGCTGGACGCGGCGCCGACCGTGTCCAGCCACGGGTTCGCCCGGGCGGCAGGCGGCATCTGGTCCGGCTCCGCGACACAGTGCCCGAAGTCCGGGTCGTCCCAGCTGAGGTAGCCGTCCGCGTCGGCGGTGAGCACCGTGCTTCTTGGGAGCTGGCCCGGCTGGCCTGCCTGGCCGGGCCGGGCTTGCGGCCGGCGGGCGGCCGCGGTGGCGACGATGTACAGGCCGGCCCTGGGACCGTTGCGGGCCAGCCGGGTCAGTAGTTCCGCGGCGCGATCGCTGATGTCAGCCGGGTATCCGGCGAGCACCAGGACGTGGTAGGGGACGGTGCCGCCGGTGGTAGCCGCGTTGTATTCCTCCACTGATTCGTAGACGTTCGTGAGGCGCGTCTGGGTGACGTCCACGACGTGACGGGTCAGCGCCGTCAGCAGGTGCTCGATCTCTTCCGGGCTGGCCGCGACCCCGGTGCCGACCCGCAGGTGCGCGGGCAGCCGCAGCAGCGCGCTCAGGTGCCGCCCCTGCCCGACCGGATCGGCGAGGGCGAACCGTACCGTGCCTGGCCGGGTCGCGGTGGCGAGCCGGAGGGCGAGGGCCTGCAGCAGGCCGCCGGACCCGGCCTCTATCACCAGGTGGCCGTGGCCGCGGAATGGCGCGAGCGCTGGTACCGCCCCGCCGTGCAGGCTGCCGACCCGCAGGCCGTCAGGGAGCGTACCTTCGAGGTCGGGCACGTAGCTATCCCACGCCAGATGGCCGAAGCCCGCCAGCGCCCACGGGCTCAGCTCAGCCAGGTCCCGGCTGCCCAGTCCGTCCAGGTAATGCTGGTGACAGTGCCTTACCGCGGCGGCCGACCTAGCGAGCTGATCGCAGCCGTCCAGGATCTCGCCCACCATCGAGCTGATCGGCATAGGCGCCCCTTTTTCTAACATCTCAAGCTGAAACTACCGCAATACGTAATGCAGTGGCCGCAGGTTGGCCCGGCGTGCCGGTCAGCCGCGTCCCGACCTTGCGGTCACTGACCGGGCAAGCAGGCCGGAGATCAGGACCTCCGCGGCTTCACGCAGGGTCGTGGTGAAGTCCAGCCGCATGGCGGCCAGTTCCGGGTCGGCCGCATAGGCGGCCAGCATCGGCGGGGTCGGCCGGGCGTGCGGCCATAGCGCGCCGGCCATCATGGTGACCGCGCCGGCCAGGCGGAAGGCGTCCTGCTCGCCGAGTTCGGGTAGCTGGCCGAGTATCAGCCGGCCGAGGGCGGCGACGGCGTCGAGCGCCGCCCGCTTGTACCGCGCGGCCACGTCTGGTGAGACGTTCCGCTCGAGCACGGCCGCCTGTGCGTTGAGCAGGTCACAGAGCGCCGCCGCGGTGCTGAGCGAGCGTGCCAGTTCGGACGCGACCTGGTCGCCGCGCGTGCTCACCGGCGCCGAGGGCGTCACCCCCGCGTCCAGGTCGCGGGCCAGCCTGGCCAGCCAGTCCTGCCATGCCGAGTCGAGCAGTTCGAGCAAGATCGCCTCGCGCGACTCGAAGTAACGCAGCACGTTCGACTTCGCGAGGCCTGCCCGTCGGCTCAGCTCGTTCAGGCTGATGTCCGCCACCTGCATCTCGCTCAGCATCCCGGCGGCCGCGCCGAGGATGGCCTGGCGGCGCTCCTCGCGCTGCTCCTCGCTGCGTGCTCGCTGGAACGTCATGACGTTCATTTTACAGACCATCGGTTCTTTGTGTGCAGACCATCGGTCTGTTATAGTCGGAGTACGAGATAACGGACCGGCGGTCTGAAATATCAGGAGTGTGGTCATGTACGCAGTTCCAGACCAGGCGGGCAGGCTGGCCATCGTCACGGGTGCCAACAGCGGCACCGGCAAGGAGGCCGCGCGGCGTCTCGCCGAGGCCGGTGCGGACGTGGTGCTGGCGGTCCGTACGGTCGCCAAGGGGGAGCAGGCCCGCGAGGAGATCCTCGCCCGCCACCCAGAGGCGCGGCTGCGGGTGCGCCGCGTCGACCTCGCCGACCTGGCCTCTGTGCGGGAATTCGCCGATGGGATGAAGGCCGAGGGCGCGCCCGTTGACCTGCTGCTGAACAACGCGGGCGTGATGTCCCCGCCCGGCCGGATGAGCACTGCCGACGGCTTCGAGCTGCAGTTCTGCAGCAACTATCTCGGGCCGTTCGCGCTGACCGTGCGGCTGCTGCCGTTGCTGCTAGCCGCGGTGAGCCCGCGCGTGGTGACGATGAGCAGCGGGCTGGCCAGCATCGGCCGGATCGACTTCGATGACCTGCAATGGGAGCGCAGGCGGTACCGCGCGAACCCCGCCTACGCCCAGTCCAAGCTCGCCGACCTGCTGCTGGCCGAGCACCTCGCCGCGGTCGCGACCGAGCGGGACTGGACGCTGATGAGCATGGCCGCGCACCCCGGCTTCACCCGGACCAACCTGCAGACAAGCGGGCCGAACCTGGGCCGCGACAAGGCACGCAGGTCACCCTTCCTGATGGCCTCCAGCCTTGGGCTGCTGCCCTCGCAGGGCGTCGAGCAGGGCGCCGAGCCCCTGCTGTTCGCGGCGACCAGCCCGGATGCCGTCAGCGGCGGGTATTACGGCCCGACCGGACGTTTCGGCCTGGTCGGGCCCACCGGGCTGGTGCGCCCTCCGCGCCGCGCCCGCGACCTGGCTCTTGCCGCGAAGCTATGGGCCGAAGCCGAGCGCCTGACCGGCGTGACCCTGCACCCGCACGTGCCCACGCCCCGCTAGTGGCGCATGGCGATTGGCTCATGGCGCCGCATGACGCATGGCGCATGGCGGCCCGTGGCCCACGAACAGCCACCGGATGGGGTTCGTGCGCCACGGGTCGCCACTCGTAAGTCGCTATTGCTGTCAGGCGCCGTTGCTGACGAGTGCGTCGAGCATTCTCCGCAGCGGCTCGGGGTCGCCGCGCAGGCTGGCGGCGGATGACTCAATGTACTGCGGGAGGCAGAACGCGGCGCCCTTGGCGATGGCGACCATCCGGACCTGGCCAGCCCACTCATAGATGTCGCCGAAGATCCGCCTGTGGATCTCGCGCAGATGATGCAGGTCGTACGTCGGCGCGACGGGAGACTCGTCGAGCCAGATCAAGGCAGCGTGGGTGATCTCCCGCTCGGCGGCCTCAAGCCCGCCAGCGTCGCTTAGCCCGAGCTTGTTGAACACCACCCCGGTAACCGGGTCGCTATATGGGTCGCCGGACACCTAAAGCTGCCGGTATCGCGCGACCGTCCTGCGGTGTAGCTCGGCCGCGCCGATTCCCCCGTCCACGTATGCAGCGACCTCGCGGTCATGCTCGGGTCCGAACGGGCCCGGCACTTCGACCTGTACGGACTGGGCAGCGCTGAGCGCGGCATCGAGCCGCGCATGCTCGCGTGCCAGCGCTTCATAGCGCTCGTAGACCTCGTACGGGATGAGGATGGCCTCAGGCTTCCGGTGTGACCCGAACGCTACTGGCTCTGCGGCCGCGCCCTCTCGCCGGAACCGCGCCAGGATCCCGGACAGCCGCTACCGGACCTCCGATAGCGGCTGGACGTGGATGCGTAGCTGGTTGTGGGTCAAACAATGCCCGCTCACCAAGATCCATCAGCAAGTTCCGGGCCTGGTAACGATCGACGTGTTCGGATAAAATTGAGCTTGAGTCCGCATTGTGCAGGCCTCCGCGCGCGTCCGCGCTCGGGGGGCCAGTGTCGCGTCTCGCACGACTGTCAAGCATGCCGACCTCACCGTTGAACTGAGCGATTCCTGATCATCGGAATAAGGAGCCCCATGCGTATCGGACGAACAGCGATCATCGGCACGGTCATCGTGGCGACCACGGCCGGGACGATGCTAGTCGCGGCGCCCCGCGCTTTGGCCGCACCCGGCAACTGCACCATCAGCTATCCCGGTGACAATACGGTGACCAGCGTGTGCACCAGCGGCACCGGACACCAGCAGATCGTCGTGGTGATGTACCAGGGCAATGCCGGGGAGAATGTGGTCGCGGGCAACTGGGCCGCGGTCGGGCAGGTCTCCACCGTTTATGTGCCCTGGACCATCGTCTCTGCCCGGGTCAACCTGGAAAATTCGTGATGAGGCGGGTCCGCGCGCGGTAACGGCAAGCCATCGGACGCTTGAACACCATGACGGGCCGCTGAGCCCGCGGAAATGTCAGTGCCCGGAGGTACGGTGAGCACGTGCTTGAGGCATTTCATCCCGCTGTGCGGACCTGGTTCGAACGTCGGTTCCCCGGCGGGCCAACCGAGCCGCAGGCGGCCGGGTGGAAGGAGATCGAGGGCGGCGGGCACACGCTGATCGCGGCGCTGACCGGGTCGGGCAAGACGCTGGCCGCATTCCTGGTGTTCATCGACCGCCTCTATAAGGCAGGGAACGGGCCGCGGGTCGTGTACGTGTCGCCGCTGAAGGCGCTGGCGGCCGACATCCAGCAGAACCTGCGGACCCCGCTGCGCGAGATCGCCGCGGTGGCCGCCGAGCTGGGATTCCAGGCGCCGGACATCCGGGTCGCGGTGCGGACCGGTGATACTGCGGCGGCCGACCGCGTGGCGATGCTCAAGCACCCGCCCGACTTCCTCATCACCACGCCGGAGTCGCTTTACCTGATGGTGACCGCCGAGCGGAGCCGGGCCATGCTCGCCAGCACCCAGACGGTCATCGTGGACGAGATCCACGCGGTCGCCGGGAACAAGCGCGGCTCGCATCTCGCGCTCACCATGGAGCGGCTCGCGCACGTCGCCGATGGGCCGGTGCAGCGCATCGGGCTGTCCGCGACCCAGCGGCCGATCGAGGCGATCGCTGGGCTTCTCACCGGAGTCAGAACGGGCTGTGTGCTACGTTGCGCGATCATTGATACCGGTCACCGGCGGACGATGGACCTGGCGCTTGAGCTGCCAGATGACGAGCTCGGCGCGGTGGCCAGCGGGGAGCAGATGGGGCAGATCCTGGACCTGATCTGCGGACATGTGCGCGAGCACCGGACCACGCTGGTGTTCGTCAACACCCGGCGGATGGCCGAGCGGGTGGCGCACGAGCTGGGGGAGCGGCTGGGCGAGGCTGTGCTGGCCCGGGGGGACGACCCCCGGGATCCCCCCGATGGGGGTGCGCACGTAGCCGCTCACCACGGCTCGCTGTCGCGGGAGCGGCGGCAGCGGGTGGAGAAACGGCTGCGGGAGGGCTGGCCGCGCGCTGGGGCGTGGTGTTCCGCGATCTGCTCGTCCGCGAGCCCTTGCTGACCAGCGGAACGGGGTCCGTACCGTGGCGGGAGGTGCTGTGGGCGTTCCGCCGGCTGGAAGCGCGCGGCACGATCAGGGGCGGACGGTTCGTGAACGGGTTCAGCGGCGAGCAGTTTGCTCATCCCGACGCGGTGGACGTGCTGCGGGGCGTCCGCAAGCAGCCGACGGACGGTGAGACGATCGAGCTTTCCGCGGCCGATCCGCTCAACCTGGTCGGTGTCGTGCTTCCCGGCGCCCGCATCCCCGCCGTGCTCACCAACACGGTCGCCTACATGGACGGCATAGCGGTCGCGCCGGCCGGCAAAAGCTGATTGCGTGTCAATTCTGGCACCCTATGATCGCCGCACTGCGCTCCGGGGTCAGCAAGCGGATGGTTGGCGTGGGACGGGCGAGGCAAGCCCGCACCACTCCAACCGTAAGGCTACAGCTGCTGCCTGACGTTAGCGCCACGCAAACTGTGACATATCGGACCGTGAAATGGTCGGGGCATCAGGCAACAGCTGTAGCCCTGTCTGGGTGGCGTGGTGAGGTGGTCACTGGGCGCGGTGCCGGATCACGGCGTGCAGCCACAGGCCGGTGGCGGCGTTGAGCGGGCCGAGCGCATTGATGATCTCCGTTAGCCATTGCTCTTCGTGGGGTAGGTGTACGCGAGTGATCATCTAGTGCAACGGGGGTCTGGTCATGGCGAAGGCGTATCTGGTGGGCAGCGGGATCGCGTCGCTGTCGGCGGCGGCGTTCCTGATCCGGGACGGCGGGTTCACGGGATCGGACATCGTGATCCTGGAGGAGCAGGACCGGGAGGGCGGCAGCCTGGACGCTGCGGGCTCACCGGAGACCGGGTACACGATGCGCGGCGGGCGGATGTTCGAGATACACTTCGACTGCACGTATGACCTGCTCGCGTCGATCCCGTCGCTGGATGACCCGTCGAAGTCGGTGACCGAGGACACGTTCGCGTTCCACGAGGACTTCGCCTGGGATGATCACGCCCGCCTGGTAGACGCTGACGGCAAGGTCATCGACTCCCACTCGATGGGGTTCTCTGAGCGGGACCGGCTTGAGCTGGTCAAGTGCGTGGCGACCCCGGAGCGGATGCTGGACGGGAAGCGGATCACGGACTGCTTCAGCCCGGAGTTCTTCACCACGAACTTCTGGTGGATGTGGTGCACCACGTTCGCGTTCGAGCCGTGGCATTCCGCGATCGAGTTCCGCCGGTACCTGAACCGGTTCGTGCACCTGTTCAAGACCTTCGACTCCATGTCCGGGATTTACCGCACGAAGTACAACCAGTACGACTCGATCGTGCGCCCGCTGATGGCGTGGCTGACTGAGAAGGGCGTCACCGTCCAGCTCGGCACGCGGGTCACCGACCTGACCCTGGCGGCGGGCGATGGCCTGACCGTGCACGGGATCACCACCGAACAGGGCGGGCAGACCCGGCTGATCACGCTTGACCCCGGCGACCTGGTGCTGGTCACCAACGGGTCGATGACCGCGAACTCCACCACCGGGTCCACTACTGCCGCGCCGGTGCTGGACACGTCCGGGTCGTCCGGATCCTGGCAGCTGTGGCAGACCCTGGCGGCCAAGCGCCCAGGACAGCTGGGTAACCCGGCGGCGTTCGATTCCTCGATCGCGGATTCCACCTGGGAGTCGTTCACCGTCACCACGCAGGACCCGGCGTTCTTCACGCTGATGGAGGAGTTCAGCGGCAGCGAGGCCGGCAAGGGCGGGCTGATCACGTTCAAGGATTCCAGCTGGCTGCTCACCATCGTGCTGAATCACCAGCCGCACTTCCGCGAGCAGCCGGCGGGCACGTTCGTCTGGTGGGGCTACGCCCTGTTCCCAGTCAAGAATGGCGATTACGTCAAGAAGCCCATGTCGGCGTGCACCGGCAAGGAGATCCTGGACGAGGTACTGCAGCACCTCGCATTCCCGCAGAGCCAGCAGATCCTGGACTCCGCCATCGTGATCCCGGCGATCATGCCCTACATCACCAGCCAGTTCCTGGTCCGCAAGCACGGCGACCGCCCCGACGTGGTGCCGGTCGGCTCGACCAACCTCGCCTTCATCGGCCAGTACGCCGAAGTCCCCGACGACGTCGTGTTCACCGTCGAGTACTCGGTCCGCACCGCGCAGACCGCCGTCGCGACGCTCCTGAACCTCGACACGCAACCCAAGCCGGTATATAAGGGCCAGCACGACCCGAAAGTCCTAGTCGAGGCGCTCCACACATTGCACCGCCGCTGACGCGGCTGGATCTGTTGGATATTAGCGGGGCTAGCGTCGAGGGCGCTGATGGAGGCGTTCGCGGCTACGCCGGCACATCCCGGCAATAGTAGGCTCACGGTCGCCGATCGCGTCCAGCACCCGCAACGCCCGGTACCCTCGGGCTTTGTCGCACCAAGACCTCGAACGATATCGCTTCATCGGGAACCGCCCACGTCGACGGACTCGTGTCGCTGACACGCGCGATGCCGGACGTCGGCCTGCAGACCAAGGTGGCGTCCACGAGCACGGTCCGGTCACCGTTGGCGTGCTCGGCCCGATTAGTCGCTTCGGCCGCCAGCACCCGCTCTGCCTCGGTAGTTACTCCGGTCTCCTTGAGGATCTCGCGCACGATCCCGCGGCCGGTGCTCGCCTGGTTCCAAGCATCCGGTGATGAGCGTCCACAGGAGCTTGTCCGCGCGCCGCGCCAGCAGCACTTAGTCCGTCTCGTTGATGACGAGGCCAGTGACCCCGGGCAGCAACAGCAGTTTGTGGCCGATCCTCTCGCGCAACTCGACGCTCCTCCGCGCCGGGCTCCAGCAGGAGCTCAAAAGGCCCCCGCCTCGCCGAGAGCCACTAGGCCGCGCACGGCCGCGATGCGGATCGCCTTGCGGAACGCGGCGTTGCTGGTCTCCCGGAAGGACTCGGTCCCGAGGATGCCGCGTACCTTGTCGAGCTTCTCCATACCGATGTCAACGCTGGTCCTGACCATCTCAGCGCGCCCGGCAGGACTCGAACCTGCGGCCACCTGTTTAGAAGACAGATGCTCTATCCAGCTGAGCTACGGGCGCCTGGAAGCAATTGTGCACGTCAAAGGTCACACGAAGGCCACGTGATGGTTGCAGCGTGTCGCCCCCAAGCAACTTTCCAGTTGCTTTCAGTAACCAAGGTATACGAGCTCACCCCTCCCCGAGAAATTCTGTGGTCGGGGTCGGCGGCCGGTCGAGCCCGTGGAGCCGCGCGTGGTCGGCTTGTGTCCCGTACCGCCGCACCACGAACGCTGCCGCCGTATGTGATTGCACCCTACTAAAGTGGCAACAAGATGTATTTTCGGTAATCAGGTGCATACGGATAGCTATGTTTCGTATGGTGGCGTCATGGTCACCGGTACACACGAGGCTCACCACGGCATCTTCCGTCACGACGACGATCTGTTCCCCGAGGTCATGGAGCAGGTCTTCGGCGTCGTGCTCGGCAAGGCCGCGCAGGTGACCTGCCTCAGCACGGATCTGACGGAACGACAGCCCCTAGAGCGCCGGGCCGACTCGGTACTCCTTGCCGAGCTCCAAGTGGAGGACAAGGGGAGCAAGTACATCGTTGTGGTGGAGGCCCAGACCGATCCTGCTGGTCGTCTGCACGAAGCCGGCTACCGAGCAATGGGCGCGGGCGGAGATCACCAGCGGCCTCGGCGACCTGATCTGCATGCGGGTAACGCCCGCTGTCGCCGGGCCGGGCAATGTGGAGCCGGTCACCGACCTTGACAAGGCGCGGGCCAACGTCGGGTTCGCTGCGTTCTCGGCCCTTACGCACAGTCGCACGGGACCGGCCCGTGAGATACTGGAAGTGCTGGCAGAGGCACTGGGCAGTACCGACGCGACGAACGGGAGATTCCTGGCGGAGCTTGTCGAGGCAGGACTGGACGGGACGAGCAGTTGCGAGGTCTGGAGGGACCTGATGATCACCAACGATTACCCGCACGTCTCGCGGTGGCGTGCCGAGGCCACCAAGCAGGGCATCGAGCTCGGCTCCGTCAATACGCGAATCAAGGACATCCTTCGGACCCTTGCCCGGCGCAAGATCGAGGTGCCCAAGGACGAACGAAAGCTCATTGAGGACTGCACGGACATGGGCACCCTGGAGGTGTGGTTGGCCGGGCGTTCGTCATCGACGACATCAGCGACCTGTTCACCGGGTAGGGGTTCCTGGGGCCTGCAGCTGTAACACCAACAGCCCGTTCTGGATGATCTATCCGAGAAATCCGGTGATAGATGCCCGCAGGCCGGCTGGGTCGAGCCCGTGCAACCGCGCGTGGTCCTCCGGCGTGCCGTACCGCCGCACCTCGGTCCGCCGGACGCCCAGGCTGAGCAGCCGGTGCGGCCGTTCTTCGAGCGCCTCCGCCACCACCCGCGCCGAAGTCCCCGCCAGATACGGCTCGACCAGCACCACAGTCCCTGAGGCATCGGCCAGCGCCCGCAGCCCGTCCGCATCGAACGGCCGTACCGTCGTGGCGTAGGCGACGGTGATGTCGAGGTCCGCCACCGCGGAAAGCACGGGATCCAGCATCGGCCCCACCGCGATCACCACCCCCCGGCTGCCCGTCTTGACGACCCGCAGCCGCGGATCAGCTGGTCCGTACGAGCGTTCGTTCGCAACTACAGAAAGGCGGATGTAAGAGGAGTGCCCGCCCTGCCGCAACTGGCTGACGGCTCCCGCGAGCAGCCCAGGCACCTCGTCGGGATGCCCAGGCACGTGCACATCCATGCCCGGCAGGGTGTCGAGCAGCGCCACGTCCTCCGGCGCGTGATGCGTCTTCCCGCCGGCCGCCCAGTCGTAGGACGCCCCCACGCTGACCAGGACGGCGCCCACACCCTGGTGCCCGAGGTCCAGCTTCACCTGCTCAAAGGCTCGGGAGACCAGAAACGGCGCGTAGGAGTGCATAATCGGTGCCAGGCCGGCCAGGGCGAGCCCGCCGCCCACGCCGATCATCAGCTGCTCCCGGATGCCGACGTTCAGCAGCCGGTCCGGGTGGCGCGCCGCCGCCTTGGCGAACTCGTCGGCGGAGATTTCCGCCAGCACGACCGCGGCGAGCGGATCACTGTCGAGCAGTTCCGACACGGCGTTGACAAATGCGGTCCTCATCGCGGTTATTCCTTTCTCTCCACGGTGGCGACGACCACGTGCGGCCGTCCTGGCGCGGTGGTCAGCGCGCTGTAGAGCGCGTCGTGATCGCGTCCGTTAACCCGGATGGCCGACCACCCGCTGGCTGCGAAATGCGACTCGATCCCGCCCGCACCCCAGCCGTAGCTGGCCGACTGGTTGTCGATCGCGATCACAGTGAGGTTCGGCAGCCCCACCGCGCCGGCGTAGACGATCGCCTCGTTGTTGCTGCCCTCATCCAGTTCCGCGTCCCCGACCAGCACGAAAACCCGGGACCGGGCGTCACCGCGAGCGAGAAGCCCGTGCGCGATCCCGACCGCGAGACCTAGCCCGTGTCCCAGCGAGCCGCTGCTGATCTCCACGCCAGGGATGAGATTGCGGTCCGGGTGGTACCCGAGCGGCGAGTCGATTCCGCCGAAGCCCGGCAGCCAGGATTCCGGCACGAACCCCTTCGCGGCGAGCACCGCGTAGTAAGAGGTCGGCCCGTGCCCCTTGGACAGCAGGAAGCGGTCCCGCTCTGGATCGTCAGGGTGCTCTGGAGTAACCCTGAGCACCCTGTCGTACAGCACCCACAGCACGTCAAGCGTCGACGTGGCACTAGGGGTGTGCTTCTCATCCCCGGTCATCAGCGTCAGCAGCCGGGGCAGATCGCCGTAAGTCATGCTCATGCATGTAAGACTGCCCGCTGCACCGCCCGCCCCGCATCGTCCGCCCGCCGCGTAGTCCCTACGCCCATGGTCCTAGGACTTACGGGAAACCGGCGGGGACGCATTCAATGATCATGTGGCGTTCGATGATGTCGTGGACGGCGGTGACCGTGAGCCCGGCGGCGGCGGCGAGGGCTGAGTAGTCATCGAGCGTCCGCTCGCGGCCGCCGGCCAGCACGAGCATGCGCAGGTTCATCTCCGCGAACGAGCCGGAGTCTGCATTGGCGGAGTGGGACTCGATCACCAGCACCCGGCCGGTGCTGCCCGCCGCCTCGCCGCAGCGGCGCAGGATCGCGGTCGCCGCCGCGTCGTCCCAGTCATGGATGACGCGGCTGAGCAGGTAGGCGTCCGCATCGGCGGGCAGCGGGTCGAAGAAGCTCTGGCCGACGATCTCGCACCGGCCGTCCAGGCCGAGCCCGGCCAGGTACTGCCGAGCGCGGTCCGCGGTCTCCGGCAGGTCGACCAGTGTCCCGCGCAGCTGAGGGCTACGCTGCAGCACCTGGGCAACGAGCGTGCCGGTGCCGCCGCCGATGTCGGCCACGTGCCGCACCGCTGTCCAGTCGTACCCGTCTGCTACTGCTGCGTTCCCGGCATCCAGCGCCATGGTCGCGTCGAAGGAGTCGCTGATCGCGGGGTTGGCGTCCAGGTAATCCCAGAACGGCTGGCCGAAAACGTGCTGCCAGGCCGGCTCGCCGGTACGTACAGTGTGCAAGAGGCCGGTGAACGCCAGGTCCATCTGGCCGCCGAAGCCGTCCAGGTCCAGCCACAGCGCGGCCGGCTGGCCGGTGCGCAGCATGGCCGCAGTCTGGTTGACCGCGAACTGTCCCCGACGCGGCTCGGTGAACACGCCGTGCTGTACCAGGTGGCGTAGCATGCGGGCCAGGGCATCCGGGTCAGCCTTGGCACGTCCTGCCACGTCGCCGAGGGCTGCCCCCTTGCCTTCGCCGTCATCGGGCATGAAGTCGGCGAGCCGCAGGGTCGCGGCGACCCGGAGCGCCATCGGCGTTATCAGGTCCATCAGCGGTGCCAGCGTCCGCCATGCTGTTATTACCGCATCGCCGTCGGCGGCTGGTGCCTGGTTATCCGAGGTCATCCGGCCATTCTTCACCCTGATGCGGCCAGGACCTTGGATAAAACGGAACCCGTCAGGGGAGATAGTTGCTGACCTGGCCGAGCCGCCGTGTGTAGTAGCGGGACAGCAGAGCTTCCGGCAGGTCGCCGGTGCCGCGCCGGAGTCCCGCGGCGAGGCGCGGGAGGACAGGCCCGAAGGCTGGCCCGAAGGGCGCCACCCGTGCTGGTACTGGCGCTCGGACGCGGACGGAAATGCCACCTGGGGCCCGACCAGCCGCCCTGTGCCGCAGTGGCCCCGCCCCGGTGCGGTCCACGTGGAGACACTCGGCCGGCAAGGCGACCACCGATAACGCGCCATCAGCTAGCTGCCGCTGACGGCTGAGGTAGGAAACGGCAGTATCGATGACTGCCGGATCACTCAGGATGCGCAGGTGCCCTAGGCCTTCGGTGCTCTCCAGACGCGAATCGGGCCAGGCAGCCGCCACCAGCACGGCGTTATCAAAAGGCACCCGCTTGTCGGACACGTCATGGATCACCAGCATCGGCGCCAGCTCCTCGCGTTCCGCGGCTCGCACGGCGATGTCGAAATGGCTGGTGGGCAGTCCGGCGATGCGCTCAATCCGGCGCGGCATCCGGGCGCGGACATTGGGGCCGACCCCAGCCGCCTGCGTGAAGATGTCGATCCCTGACATCACGTTGGCGACCGGAGATATCAGCACGAGGCGGTTTGTCGGCACCCCGTCTAGCGTCGCGATGGCGACGGCTGAGGCGCCGAGCGAGTGTGCCACCACGCCAGCGGGTGCACCGTAATGCGCGATGCCCGCCCGCAGCGCGGCGACAAAGTCAGGCATCAGCGCACGTCCGCGCCCGTACCTGCCCGGCCCCGACTCGCCATGCCCGGGCGCGTCCAGTGCGACGACACGGAAACCGGCCTCAGTTAGCGGCGTGACGAACGCGCCAAGCTGCCCGCGGTACCCGGCCCAGCCGTGCATCAGGTACACCAACGGACCGTTCCCGTCGCCCCAGGACTCGGCGGCCACGCCAGGCCCGAGGAAGGTGCGACTGCCGGGCGGTGTCAGCTGCGGACGGGTGGTCGCTGCCGGTGCCGCTGGCAGCGTCATCCACATACGGACGGCAAGCCGGGCGCCGAGGGCGGGTGCCTCACGTTCGGTCAGCGCCAGCGCGAAGCGTCGCAGCCAGACGCCAATTCCAGCACGAACGATCGTGCTTTTTTGTGTCGGGATTGCTGTCATCTGATTCTTCCTCCGTGGGATGTTGGGGAGCGGGTGCTCCTAGGAAGGCGTGGATACTAGGGGAGGTGGGCTCGTGACGTGCGCGTCCGCGACCAGTCGCTCGAACGCGACCCTGGCCCGCCCTGCGGCCGTATCATCGCCCAGCAGCCGGTAACCGTGGAAAAACGCGAGCATTACTCCCAGCAGGTCCTGCTGGAACTGCACGGCGTCGGCATCCGCCCTGAACTGTCCCTCGCTGATCCCAGTGCGGAAGACTTGCTGCACGATCTCCATGAAGTCTGTGTGATCCTGGACTACCTGATCTCGTACGATGCCGGGCTGATCGTCATATTCGGTCGCCGAGGAAGCGAACAAGCAGGACGCGCCGTCACCGCGCACCGCGAGCCAGCGCTCGAACAATGCCCGGACCCGCGCCTCGCCCCGTGGCGTGCGCAGGGCCGGACGCACCACGAGGTCAGTGAACTCGTCTCTTGCCCGAGCCAGTACCTGCAGCTGCAGCGCTTCCTTGGAGCCGAAGTGCGCGAACAGGCCGCTCTTCGACATCCCCGTGGCGCTGGCCAGCATGCCTATGGTGAGTCCGGACAACCCGATCCGGCCGGCGATGCGGACCGCCGTTTCCAGCACGGCGTCCCTCGTCGCCGCGCCTTTTCCTGCTGCGATCGGCTCAGGCATGTCCACAGGATAGCACGATCGTTCGCTTACGGGTGGTCGTTATACGGTGCGATCGGTTACGGTCCGTGGGGCTAGCTTGATGCGGGTCGGACGCGCACGGTCGAGGATGGCTAAGCCCGCCTTACCGTCGAGCGGGGCAGCGGCCCAGATTTAGACGGAAGTTCGATGCTCCACGGAAATATAAGAGTCAAATCTGACTGATTTTCTTCCGTGAAACATTGATTTTCCGTCAAAAGCGCGGATTCGGGCGCCTGGCCTGGCAGCACGGCTGCTGGCGGTCCTGGCATCACTGGACGGTGATGGATAGGGTTCGCCTATGCCTGACGAGGTCCTGTACACGGCCGAAGCCACGTCGACTGGAGACGGTCGTAACGGCCACGTCGCCTCCTCCGATGGCCGGCTTGATTTCGATCTCGCGATGCCGCCCGAAATGGGCGGCGACGGCAATGGCACCAACCCGGAGCAGCTGTTCGCGGCCGGCTACTCTGCCTGCTTCCACAGCGCGCTGCGGCTCGTCTCACGCAAGGCAGGCGTCGAACCTGGCAGCACGACCGTCACCGCCCAGGTAGGCATCGGTCCCGACGGCGACGCCTTCGGGCTGGTGGTCACGCTGGTGATCCACATGCCCGACCTGGACAGGGAACGCGCGCGGGAGCTCGCCGAGGCCGCGCACCACGTCTGCCCCTATTCCCGGGCCACCCGGGGCAACATAAGCGTCGAGCTGCGCGTGCTGTAGGTTGTCCGCCTTCGCTCCCAACTTCCCCGCGATGAGGCTCACCGTGATCGCGGCGTTGCCGGGAGAGATGGTGATGGTGGCATAGAAGGACGCTTTGCCCCATGCCGTCACCTGGAGCTGTTCATGCTGACCCGATCCGAGTGACCCGGAGGCGGGGGTCACCAGGACGTGTCCGTTGCGGGACGACACGGAAACCGAGTAATCAGGAACCGAGCCGCCTGAGGCGGTGATCGTGATGGTGCCCTGGGCCGGGATGTTGTTCGCCGACCTCAGTGACAGCGAACCTGGGCTCACGCTCACTACGCCCCCCGCCGGGTGGCTTGGCTTGGTGGTCGGCCTTCCCGCAGGTGAGGTTGGCGGTGGCGCCGCCGGCTGTGCCTGCGATTGCGTCGGCGTGGGCTGAGCGCCGGTGGCCGAGGGCTTGGGGCTGACCGGCTTGTGCTGCGACGATGGTTTCCGCGCGGCGGTGCTGGTCGCCGGCGGGATGCTGCCGGGCCCGGTGCTTCCCGCCTCGTCGATGGCCCGCGGGCTGGCCGCCGTGGCGGTGATCGCGTGGCCCGGATGCGAGCCGTCTGACCTCCCGATCGCGATGACGGCCCCCACGAGGACGATCACCGTGGCCATCACGCTGGTCACGATGAGGAGCCGGGGTGGCCAACGGCGTTGCCAGAAACTGTCCATTGCCGGACCGCGCCGAGCGGCACGGCGTTTCCTGGGCAGGCTCACCGGCTTCGGGAAGCCGTCATGGCCGAACGGCCCGGCCAGGTGGGCCACCGTGGTTCGGTGCGCACGGCCGGTGGGCGTCTCGTCGGTGCAGATCTTCAGGATCCGGCCGGTAAGGGCCGCTGGCAGGGCCGTGCTTCCACCCGCATCCGCTGCCGCGGGTGCGTCGCTCTCGCTCTCGGCCCTGGCGATGAGCCGCCGGTGGCATTCGTTGCGGGCCACGGCCTCCAGCCAGGAGCCGAGCCGGCCAGGGGCGCTGAGCCCGGCGAGCTTCTCGCGGGCCACGACGAACGTGTCCGTTACCGCCCCGGCGGCGTCCCCTCCGGGGAGCAGGCCCCGGCAGTAGGCGAACAGGGGTGCCGCGTACGTGTCCAGGGCTTCGTTGAGCCCGGACGGGTCGCCAGCCATGATAGCCGCGACAACCTCAGGTTCCTGCATAGCGGACACCATATTGCCGCAAATGCCCCTTTGCAGCCGGGATGCACGACCTGTTAACTGCCGTCGTAGCGGGCAGGTAGTTTTCATGGAAGCGAGACCGAGGAGGGGCAGTGACGCCACGGGGGCCCATTGACACGACCAGGACGCCGCGGTTCGCCGGCCCGCCGACGTTCGCGCTGCTACCGCGCCTGGATGAAGTGACGCAATGCGACGTGGTGATCGCCGGGTTCCCGTTCGACGCGGGCACGTCCTACCGGCCCGGCGCCCGGTTCGGGCCTGCCGCCGTGCGGGCCGGCTCGCGGCTGCTGCGCCCCTGGCACGCAGAGCTCGCCGTGGCCCCGTTCGGTACCCAGCAGGTCGCAGACGCCGGGGACGTCGCCTGCAACCCGTTCAGCATCGACGAGTCCATCGCCCAGATCGAGGCGGGGGCACGGGCGCTGCTCGGCGGGCCTCGTGGCGCGGGGAGTGCCGGAGCGGGACACCTGCTGGCCATCGGCGGCGACCACACCATCGCACTGCCGTTGCTGCGCGCCACGAACGAAAGGTTCGGTCCGGTCGCCCTGGTCCACTTTGACGCGCACCTGGACACCTGGGACACCTATTTCGGTGCGCCGGTCACGCACGGTACCCCGTTCCGCCGGGCCGCTGAGGAGGGCCTGTTCCTGAATCAGGCCAGCATGCATATCGGTATCAGGGGGCCCGTCTACGCCCAGGCGGACCTGGAACAGGACGCCGAGCTCGGGTTCCGCACGGTGCGGGCGATGGAGCTCGAGGACATCGGCATAGCCGGGGTCGTCCGGCGGATCCGGGAGCGAGTCGGTGACGCCCCGCTCTATATCTCCATCGACATCGACGTGCTCGACCCCGCCCATGCTCCCGGTACCGGGACGCCGGAAGCAGGCGGGCTCACCTCCCGTGAGCTGCTGGGCATCCTTCGCGGGCTAGCAGGCCTCAACCTGGTCGGCGCCGACGTCGTCGAGGTGTCTCCGGCTTACGACCACGCCGAGCTCACCACCATCGCCGCCGCTCACGTCTGCTACGAGCTGCTGGCGCTGCTCGCACTGACCCACGCGCAGGCTGGCTAGGCATACCCCGGCGCCAGGCCCGGGTCAGCCACCGTTGACGGGTTGGTCGTCGTGTCGGTAGGTGACGCGGTGGTCGGGGTCGGCGTCGGCGTGGCAGGTCGAGTCGGGATATGCACTGGCGTCGGCGTCGGCGAGGGGGATGGCGAGGGCGACGGGGAAGGGGACTTGGAAGCGGACGGTGACGGTGATGCGGACTTGGACGGTGATGCCGATGTCGCGGGCGGTGCCGAGGTCGGCGCCGAGGACGAAGGCTGCGCGCTCCCTCCCGCACTCCCTCCTGTGGCGCTGGACGGAGTCCCGGTCGGTACTGGCACCAGCGGGGTCGGCGAGCCTGCGCTGCTGGTGGCGACGGCGACAGTGCCCGCGCTGGCGGTTGACTTGCTGTCCACCGGGTGGATCGTCGCCGGCGAGCCGCGCAGGGCCAGCAGCAGCAGGACGACGATCCCGGCCGCCGCGAACGAGGCGACCGTGATAAGCGCCGGGCCAGGCTCGAACCGCCGGCCTTGCCGCACCGCGCGCGGGAAGCCATCCGCGTCGAACGCGCCCGCGTCCCGCAGCACGTGCCGCTTGAACTCCCGCGCATCAGGGGCGGGGTCGGAGCACAACTGCAGCGTCTGGTTCCGCAGCCACACCGGCAGGGCCGCCAGCGGCGCGATTCCGTACTGCAGTGCGGGGCGCAGCGCCCGCTGCCTGCGCTCGTTGCAGATCTCGCACGAGCCGATGTGCCGGCTCACCCGCCTGCTCGCGACGGTGGCCAGGCGCCCGTCCCAGTCACTGAGGATATCGCCGAGCTCTGCGCAGGACCGCCGCCCGGTGCGGGCGACAAGCAGCACGCCGAGTGCCGCCTCCAGGTGGCCACGGGCACGGGATGCCATCGCGTGCGCCTGGTTGCGTGACACTCCCAGTACCACGGCGAGCTCGGTGGCGCCCAGCTCGTGCCGCAGGCTGAGGTCGATGATCTCCCGGTCGGCCGGGTCCAGGCCGGTCATCGCGGTCCTGACCAGCTCCCGCAGCTCTGCCTGCTGCGCGGACAGGCCAGGCTCGGCGGGCAGGCCAGGCTCCGCGTCCGCGAAGTCCTCTGCCTGAACCCGCGCGTCCCGTGGCCGGGAGCGCAGCCTGTGCCGGCACTCGTTCCTGGCGACCGCGTACAGCCAGGGACGGAGGTGATACGGGTCGCGCAGCTCGCCTACCCGGGCGGCGGTGACGACGAAGGTGTCCTGAAGGGCGTCCGCCGCATCCTCCGGCGAGTGCAGCAGCGCGGCGCAGTAGCCGTACAGGGACGGCGCGTATCGGTCGTAAGCATAAGCGAGTCCCGCCGGGTCGCCTGCCACGATGGCAGTGACACCCTCGCGGTCATCCATGGGAATACCGTAGTGGTCAGTGGGCATGTGTGCCGGATTCTTAGGAGAACGACCTGGCGTTCATGGGAGGTAGCACCACAGTCCGTTCTGATTCCTGGGTCTTAAAGGGGATCCAGACCTGCACGGTCGTGCCGACGCCAGCCACGGACCGGAGCATGGCGTGGCCGCCGTGCGCGGCGGCGATGGCCTGCACGATGGACAGGCCCAGGCCGCTGCCAACGCGGGTACTGCCGTCGTGACTGCCACGGAAGAAGCGGTCGAACGCTCGTACCGAGTCCTGCTCGGACATGCCGGGGCCCGCGTCTGCGACCTCGATCAGTGCACCCTCGCCTGCCTGGGACAGGCGCAGCGCGACCGCCGTGCCCTGCGGGGTGTGCTCGCGCACATTGCCGAGTAGGTTGGCCAGCACCTGGCGCAGCCGCGGCTCGTCCGCGACCACCCGGAAATGCTGTGGCGCCTGGGCACTGACCGGCCGGCCGGGCTCGACGGCCCGGGCGTCGGCGGCGGCGTCCCTGACCAGCTCGGCCAGGTCGGTCTCCGACAGGTCCAGCGACGACACGCGGTCCAGGCGGGCCAGTTCCAGCAGCTCCGCTACCAGCGACGACATCCGCTCGGCTTCCTGTTCGATGCGTCGCATCGCGTTCGGCAGCTCGGTCTCGCCGAGTGCGCCCTGGCGGTAGAGCTCGGCGTAGCCGCGGATGGTGGTGAGCGGTGTGCGCAGCTCATGGGATGCGTCCGCGGCGAACTGGCGGACCTTCTGCTCCGACTGCCACCGCGCGCCGAAGGCCTGCTGGATCCGGTCCAGCATCGTGTTGATCGCCGCGGCGAGCCGGCCCGCCTCGGCGTGATCGCCCGGGTCAGGTATCCGGGCCGTCAGGTCGCCCTGGCTGGTGATCATGTCCGCCGTACTGGCCATCTTGTCCAGCGGCGACAGGCCGCGGGCGATCAGCCAGCGGCCGCCGATGGCGAGCAGGGAGAGCAGGACCGCGCCGATCAGCAGCTCGGCGAGGACCAGGCCGCGGACCTCGCTGCCCACCGCGGTATCCGGCCGGCCGATCACCACCAGTGAAGCGCCCGCCGGCAGCACCCCGGCATTCTTGGCCGCGTCGGCGGCGCTTACCACGTGGAAGGTCGCGGTCAGCGCCGGGTAGCCGGACAGCGCGACAGGGAACTGGGCAGGTGGCGGGTAGGCACGGTAGGTGGCGTTAAGCTGCCCGTCGGCCTTCAGCTGGCCGAGCCAGGTCTGCAGCTCCTTGCTGGCCTTGGAGATCGGCGGCGTGTCCAGCACGCCCGTCCTGTCCGTTGACCTGTTGTAGTAGGCGGCGCCATAGCCCTCGGTGAGATGGTCGATCTGCGCGATGGTGTCCTTGGCGCTCAGGCTGATCTCGGTACTGAACTGGTTCTGCTCCAGGGTCTTCAGCACGACCGTGCTGACGACGCCCATGATGATGAGGAACATGGCGGTGACAGTGATGAGACCCGCCAGCAGCCGGGTACGCAGCGACCACTTGCGCGGGCTGATCATCTCCTCACGCAGAGGCTTCCTGTTGGGGGCGCAGGCTGTAGCCGACGCCGCGCTGGGTGTGGATCATCGGCGGGCCCAGCGGGTCGAGCTTGCGCCGCAGGTAGCTGACGTAGGTCTCGACGACCTGGGACTGGCCCGCGAACTCCCAGCCCCACACGTTCTCGAGCAGCTGCTGCCGGGTTAGCATCCGGCCCTGGTTGCGCATCAGGTAGGCGAGAAGCCGGAATTCCGTCGGCGACAGCTCGACCGGCGTGCCAGCCCTCGACACCGTCCAGTGTTCCTCATCCAGCTCCAGGTCACCGGCCTTCAAGGTGGCCGCGTCGGTCGGCTCCCCGTCCGGGCCCGCCGTCCTGGTACTCCGCCGCAGCACGGCCCGGACCCTGGCGACCAGCGCCTCGACCGAGAACGGCTTGGTGACATAGTCATCGCCGCCCAGAGTGAGGCCGCGGATGGTGTCGGTGGTGGTATCCCTGGCGGTCAGGAAGATGACGGGGACGTCGTTACCGCCGGTCCGCAAGGTGCGGCAGACCTCGAAGCCGTCCATGTCGGGCAGCATGACGTCAAGCACCATCAGGTCAGGCTCGTAGACCTGGACCTGGTGCAGTGCGTCCTTGCCGGTCGCGCAGACCGCGACCGCGCAGCCGTGGAACTTCAGTGCTACCTCGACCAGCTCGCGGATATTGGGCTCGTCATCGACGACGAGCACCTTGGGGATACGGTCACCTTCTGACATGGCATCTCACAGTCTTATTATCGCCCCCGAGGCCTGTAGCCAGGCCCGGGCCTATTATCGCGCCCACTGCCCGTAGCCAGGTACGGGCCATCATGGCGGAAGCTATCGCATAGGCGCGCCCGCGCTGGCCATTGCCTGGCCGCGCGGGCGCGCCTGATGGATGGTTGCCGCTCCCAGCTCACCGCCCTAGCTCACCGTGGAGCCGGATGCCCGGGATGGGGTTGCCTTCGCTGAATTGCCGGTCCGGATGACGATCAGCCGGGCGTCCTTGGCGCCGCTGGCCACCGGGCCGCCGACGAACACGAGCTGGCCGTCGGCCAGCGCGCTCGCGCTGGACTTGCCGTGGTCCCTGACCACCGTGTCGGTCTCAAGCAGCCAGGTCATGGTCGTGCCGTCTGATGCCTGCACGACCACGTCGCTGCCGGTCACGGACTCGATGGTGCCGCGCTCGTAGGCGAGCGTCCGGTCACCCGCTGTCTTGGTGCGGTAGGTGAAGGAGCCGTACATGCCGCCGAGTCGCCGCAACCGCCTCAGCGGGCCGAGCCTGGTCCCCGCGGTCCTGGTTCCCGACGCGGTCCTAGTTCCCGAAGCGGTCCTGGTTCCCGAAGCGGTGCTGGTTCCCGAAGCGGTGAGCAGGGCGTTAAGGTCGGAATTGCTGGTGCCTGCCGTCACGGCGCCGCTCGCTGGCGGCGTGGTCCCCGACGCCGACGTTCCCGTCGCTCCCGCCGCGGCGGCGAATCCGCCGCCCGCGAGGAAGCCCGCGAGGGTGATCCCCGTAGCCCAGCGGGCAACCCGGCCGTGCTCCCCGGTAAATATGTTTGTCATGCTGCCGATGGTGCGTCCCGGACCTGGGACGACTTCCGGCGGAGGCTGGGCCGACGCTGCGAGTAACCGGAGAAAACGCACCGCGAAGCTGGCAGGTTCGTGGGATGCCTGTCTAGTACGGCTATTCGCTACGAGCATTGCGAAGAACATAAACCGCATAATGGTCGTCACGGTTCGCGATTCGCAGTTCATGTGCGAGACTAAGAGCTGAGCGTGCGGATGACTGGTGGAGGCGGTGATGACGCAGACTCATGTCCCTACCGGAGTGGACGGTGGGGTGGATGATGGTAGGCCCACGCCAGCGCGCATTTACGACTATATGCTCCGTGGCAGCAATCATGGTCCGGTTGACGCGGCGGCGGCCGAGCGAATTCTTGCCGTGGTCCCCGAGATCAGGGATTGCGCGTGGTCGAACAGGGGCTTCCATCAGCGGGCGGCCAAGTGGATGGCCGAGCGCGGCATCCGGCAGTTCCTTGACATCGGGTCCGGCCTGCCGACCGTGGGCAATACCCACGAGGTCGTGCAGCGGGTAATCCCTGGGGCCCGGGTGGTCTACGTGGACAACGACCCGGCAGTCATCGCTCAGGGCGGTGCGCTGCTCGAGGACCCGGAGACAACCCGGGTGATCTGCGCCGACCTGCGGGAGCCGGACACGATCCTGTCTCATCCCGACCTGCTGTCGCTGATCGATCCCGGGCAGCCCACGGGGCTTCTCATGACCGCGGTCATCATGTTCGTATCCGACGCCTCCGACCCGTGGCGGCTTGTCCGCCGGTACGTGGACGCTCTCGCGTCCGGCAGCTACCTGGCGCTCACGCACCTGACCGATGACTACAAGCCGCCCGTAACAGTCGAACGATTCCGCGCTATCTTCGACAACGCTACCCAGAGCATCCACTTCCGCTCCCAGGCGAAGATCGCGCAGTTCTTCGACGGCCTGAACCTCGTGCCGCCTTATGGCGGCGCCGCGCCGGCGATAGCCTTCACCGGCCTGTGGGGCGCGCTCGACAAGGACCTGGCCGACAGCGAGGGGCAGCGGTGGCTGTATTGCGGGGTGGCGGAGAAGCCATGACCGCGAAGCCCACGGTCGAGGGCCTGGGGATCGACCTCGCCGCGCAGTCCTGGCAGCGCTCAGGATCCGGCGATGGGTCGATCGAGATCGCGTTCGCCGTGGTGGACAGCGTGGACTGGATCCTCATGCGCGTCGCGGGCGATCCGGACCAGCGCGTGCTCGTCTTCGACCGCAACGAGTGGGACTGTTTCCTCGACGGTGCCCGCAACGGCGAATTCGACGACGCCGCCCTTCCGGGCCGGCGCCCGGTGCTGTTTAGCACCATCTGCACCGCTTTTACCACCAGTCGTCGGAATGTGTGAAGCACTGCCAGCGAAAAGGTGGACCGGGCATCTTGATTTGCGAATCGCAACTTGTGTACGTTAGCAACGAGCTGTGATTCCTGACGAGGGTACGAGTACAGAACGGAGAGCTGGCATGGCTGATGACGCCTACGGTGCGACCATCGCCAAGCGCCGGCTTGCCCGTCTGCTGACCGAGGCTCGGCTCGGTACCGGATACACCGCCAACCATGTCTGCGACATCCTGAACTGGGGTCGCGGCAAGGTCGGACGCTTCGAGGCTAATCAGTGGAAACGCCCCGAGATGAGCGACATCAGGGATCTGGTGCGCATTTACGGCATTGAGGAAAGCGTCAGGGACGAGATAGACGACCTGGCCATCCGTGCCCGGGCGCGGGCCTGGTGGCGGGAGCTGCCGGAGGTCTTCGACAGCGAGTTTCCCGGATATGAGAATGACGCGACAACCATCCGGGTGTTCATGCCGCTCGTCCTTCCTGGCCTGCTGCAGGTTCCCGCGTATACCGAGGCGCTGCTGCGCGCCGGGCCGCGGCCGCCGGTATGGCGGCGCAAGGCACTCGAGGCGCGACGGCGGCGTCAGGAAATCCTCGACCGCACCGATGGCACCGCGCCGATGTTCAGCGCCGTGATCACCGAGGCTTCCCTGCTGTACCGCTGGGGTGCGAGGGAGGATCGCAGGGAGCAGATCGAGCATCTGGTCCGCGTGAGCAAGCAGCGAAATATCGACCTGCGGATACAGCGATTCGAGGACGGGCCGCCCACCGGCATGGTCTCGATGATTAACATCTTCGGCTTTCGTGATGAGGAGCCCAGCCTGGTCTTCGTGGAGACGGATTACGTGATCGAGGAGGTGAGCAAACAGGAGTCTGTGAACGGATATATCGATTCCTTCGAGCGAGCCTGTGATGCCGCGCTTGATCCGGTCGACACCACCGGCTACCTCGAGCATCTCGTCAAGCGAATGGAGTAAGCAGATGACTGACCTGTCTCGAGCTATCTGGCGGAAGGCCCGCCTTAGTGCGCACAACGGAGGCTGCGTCGAGATCGCCGCCAACCTCCGTGAGGTAACCGCCGTCAGGGACAGCAAGAGTCCCGAGGGCGGTGCGCACGTCGTCCGGCGGGACGCGTTCGGCGAGTTCCTTGCCGACGTGAAGGGGGGGCGCTACGACCTGTAGGGAGAGCAGGTCGTAGCGCACGACAGAAGACCCCTGAGGGATGCAGCCCTCAGGGGTCTTCTGTTCTGACGTGAGCCTGTCTCGAGGCCCGGCATACGGCCCTCGGGCGGGAGCCCTCCGGTCGTTACCTACGGTGACTGTACACCGCCGTACTCGCCTGGGATAGGGCACAAGTCCCAGGCATTCATTTAATATGATTTGCCCCTTTTAACTGCTACCCGATATTCCACTGGCGGCACCGATGGTCACATTAGTTACCGCGGGCTGCCGAATGCTGTGCATTTCAAGTAATGTGTGAAGTGGTCCGTACGAGTCGTAACCTGAGTTTCACAGATTTGGACTCGGGATCCGGGTATCCTAACCTAAAGAATTTGCCAGCCGACGGCGCCCCCTCCCTGCCGGCGGTCCCGTTGTCAGGTGATCTGGTGGAGGCGCCAGCGATGAGGCAGCAGGGGATTGACGGGTGGATTGGCGTGCGCGCGGGCTCCTGCCGCGCATGGGCGCTGCCTGCCGATGAGACGTGTGCGGCCATCGCGAGGCGGCTGCTCAAGGAGTCGGTTGCCGAGTTGAGGCTGGAGCCGGAGACCCTCGACGATGCCGTGCTGATGGCGAGCGAGCTCGCCGCGAACACGCTGCACGCCAGTTCGGCTGTGCCGGCCCGTCCGGAGCTCTGGCTGTACCTGCGCGGGGTCGGGCTCGGGCGGGAGCTGGTGTGCAAGGTCTTCGACTGCTACCGCGGCTGGCTGCACGGGCCCCCGCCCACGCGCATCGGAGCGGCCCGGATCTCCGATGTCGCCGGCCGTGGCCTGCAGATCGTGCACGAGCTGTCGCGCGGGGGGTGGGGACACCACCCCACCAGGTCCCGGCTCGGCGGCTGGGGACTGCGCGGCAAGGCGGTCTGGTTCGCGGTCCCGGCACCGCTGGCCCATGCCCGGCTTGCCGACGTGACCGGCCTGCGAACCTATACCCGTTCGGCCGACGTCAGCGCTGCACGGCGGCATGAGCAGATCAGCGCGGTGGCGGCGGCCAGGGAACTGCAGGACATGCTCGATGAGCGCGGCTTCGGCGGTTCGACGCTGATCCGCTCGGATTCCCCCAGCGCCGAGATGTCCGTCCTGTCGGTGCGTCGCGGGCTGACGCTGCGGTGCCGGTCAGGCGCGGTATCGCTGGCCGGCCCGGATGGCTACCGGGAACGCTGGGGCTACGCCGATCTGGTGGAAGTGACCGAGCAGACGATCCGGCGCTACGAAGAGCTGGACACGGACCGGCCGGACGCGCTCATTACCGCCTGAGGCCGGCGATGTTGGCATACGTGGCCAAGGTCAGGTCCCAGAACCTGACCGTCTCGATGGTCATCGCGACCAGGGCGTTAGGCTCGGCGGCCCGGAAATCGGTCACGGTCATGCCCGAGGTCAGCCGTCCCGATGTTTCCACCTCGACCAGGGCGGGCACCAGGCCGAACACGGCCGGCTCCGCCACATAGGCCACCGCGCAGACGTCGTGAACGGGCGGCCCGCCGGCGTCGGCGACCGACCGGTACTGGTCGATCGCGGGGAGCAGCAGCTCACTAGCGAGCGGCCCGAGAGCGGCCATCCGGTCCAGCACCGCGGCGTTGGCGCCGGTCCGCAGTGTGACGTCCAGCCCGAGCATGGTGACGGTCCAGCCCGCTCCGAACACCGCGGCCGCGGCCTCAGGGTCGGCCCAGATGTTGTACTCGGCGGCGGGCGTGGTGTTGCCGCGCCCCGATGAACCGCCCATGATGACGAAATCCCGTACCAGTCCGGGCAGCCGGGGTTCCTTGCGCACGGCCAGCGCGATGTTGGTCAGCGGCCCGGTCGCGACCAGCGTGATCTCACCCGGCGCGGCCCGCACGGTGTCGATGATGTAGTCGATTGCGTGCCCGGCCGCGGGGCGGGCAGCCGGCGGCGGCAGCTTCGCGCCGCCAAGACCGGATTCGCCATGCACCGCGCGCGCATCCCGGGCCGGCCGCACCAGCGGCGTGGCGCAGCCCGCCGTCACCGGCGTCCCGGCGGCGCCGACGAACTCGCAGACCGCCAGCGCGTTCCTCGTGGTCTGCTCCAGGCCGACATTGCCAGCCACCGTGGTGATGCCGAGCAGGTCAATGCCGGGGTGCCCGGCCGCGAAAGCGATCGCGAGGGCGTCGTCGATGCCGGGATCGCAGTCCAGAATTATCGTGGCAGTCATGGTGCCAACCACCCTACTGGTCACCTCCCGCAGCCCCGCGCTTGGTGACCCGGGGGCCACGGACCCCCTCCAGTGGGTGTTCGTGGGTCACGGGTTACCTTTTGTGGCGTTGATGGGCCCTGCAGCCGACAAGATGGCCTGCAAATGGCGTCTACCTGCGGATTTGCATTCCAGTTCGAAGGAACCTATATTCGAGGTACGGGCTTCCGGCGGCACGGAGCCGATATGAGATAGTACTGCCTGTCTTCCCCCAGCGTGGCAGTTCGCGTCAGCTGCGTTTATGCGGCTGCCACACGCAGGAGGGCAGAGCGGGATGAACCATGCCTATGGTGAGCCTGTTGACGTGCAGTCTCGCGAGGACGGCAGGCCGACGAGGTTCGTGTGGCGCGGGCGGCTGTACACGGTTCTGGCGATTGTCGAGCACTGGGTCATCAACCGGGAGTGGTGGCAGCAGCCAGAGGATGAACCGAGGCTGCCGGAACTGGTGTTCTGGCGAGTCGAGGCATCGGCCGGGCAGGGCATGGTGATCGGGGTGTACGAGCTGCGGCGGGAAATGGCGACGAACACCTGGACGCTTCGCCGGGCGACGGACTGACACGCATGCACCCGTTCGTCCATCTGCATGTGGCCTCGTCGTACTCCATGCGGTACGGGACGGCGAGTCCTTCGGCGCTTGCCGCCGCGGCGGAGGAGCGGGGCATGCCTGCCCTCGCGCTCACCGACCGCGACGGGCTTTACGGGGCGTACAAGCACGCCCACGCGTGCGCCGCGGCCGGCCTCAAGCCGGTGCTCGGCGCCGATCTCAGGGTTGCTCCCGTGGATGGCCTCGGCATGCGCGACTCCAGGATCACCGTGCTCGCGGTGGGCAAGACCGGCTGGGCGTCCCTGTGCCGCCTGGTCTCGGCGAACGCGGCGCAGGACATGCGGGCCCCGATCGCGGCAGGCCCCGGCCTGGTGGTGCTGCTCGGCCCGGACAGCGATGTCGGCCAGGCCGTGGCCGCCCGCCGCGCGGACCTGGCCGCGGCCGCGCTGTACCGCTGGCACGATGTGGCGGAGGTGGTCGTGGAGATCACCGACAATCGCGGCTCGGGCGACACCGCACGCGCCCGCCGCATGCTGGCGCTTGCCCGCGAGACCCGGACAGCCGCGGTGCTCACCAACGCCGTCAGGTACCTGGATCCGGCCGACAGCCCGGTCGCCCAGGTGCTGGACGCCGCGCGGCGCAACATGCCGCTCGGCGCGCCCGGCCTGCCGCCGCATAACGGACGCGCGCACCTGGCCGGCACCGCCGAGATGGCCGCGGTCGCTACGGCGATCGCGGGGGAGGCGGACGCCGCCGTCCTGCTGCGGGACACCCTCGAGCTCGCTCAGCGCTGCTACCTGGATCCGGCGGCGGATCTCGGCATCGGCACCCGGCACCTGCCGCACATGAGTGGCGATCTGCGGGCGAGCTGTGAGCAGGGCCTGCGCGGCTACCGCGGCGACCTGCCCCGGGCCAGGGAACGCCTCGGCCATGAGCTCGCCATCATCATGGCCACCTCGCTGGCACCGTATTTCCTCACCGTTGCCGATGTCACCAGGCGCATCAGGAGCAATGGCATCCGCTGCTCGATCCGCGGCTCCGGCGCCGGCAGCCTGGTCAATCACCTGCTCGGGATCTCCGTCATCGACCCCCTCGCACATGGCCTGCTGATGGAGCGGTTCCTCTCCAGCACCAGGGAGACCATGCCCGACATTGACCTCGACGTCGAGTCTGCCCGCCGGATCGAGGCATACCGGATCATCCTGTCCGCCTTCGGCGAGGCGAGCTGCGCGACCGTGGTCATGATGGAGACCTACCGGGCCCGCAGCGCGATCCGGGACGTAGGTGCCGCGTTCGGCCTGCCCCCCGGTGAGATCGGTGCGATCGCGAAGGCATTTCCGCACATCCGTGCTGCCCATATCGGTTCCGCGCTCACCGAGCTGCCGGAACTGCGGGACAGCAGGCTGAGCATGCCCCAGCTGACCGCCATGTTCCGGATCGCCGAGCGGCTCGACGGACTGCCAAGGCACGCCGCCATGCACCCGTGCGGCGTGCTGCTGTCCGACGCCACCCTGCTGGACCGGACGCCGGTCACCCGCTCGGCCGATGACCTGCCGCTCAGCCAGATCGACAAGGATGACGCGGAGACCGCGGGCGTGATCAAGCTGGACGTGCTCGGCGTCCGGATGCAGTCTGCCATCGCCCACGCGCTGACCCAGATCCCGGGCCGGATCGACCTGGACAGCATTCCGCTTGACGACGAGCCCACCTTCGAGCTGATCCGCTCCGCACGAACGATCGGCTGTTTCCAGATCGAGTCGCCGGGGCAGCGGGAACTGGTCACCAGGGTCGCCCCGCGCAACCTAGCTGACCTGATAGCGGAGATCTCTCTGTTCCGCCCCGGACCGGTGAACTCGGACATGATCACGCCGTTCGTCCAGGTCAGGCGGGGGGAGCAGGAAGCGTCTTACCCGCACGAGGACCTGCGCGAGGCACTGGCGGAAACCGGTGGCGTGGTGATCTTCCATGAGCAGGTGCTGCGGATCATTGACACGATGACCGGCTGCGGCCTCGCCGAGGCCGATCGCGTCCGCCGCAGGATCGACGAATCCGCACGATGGTTCGCGGAGCAGGCGGCAGCTCGCGGCTACGACGAGGCGGTCGTGGACCGGGTGTGGCAGGTGCTCATCGCGTTCGGCGCGTTCGGCTTCTGCAAGGCGCACGCTGCCGCATTCGCGATCCCTGTGTACCAGTCGGCCTGGCTCAAGCGTCATCATCCGGCCGCGTTCTACGCCGGGGTCCTCGCCCACGACCCCGGCATGTACCCCAAGCGCGTGATCCTCCAGGACGCGCGGCTGGCTGGGGTCCGCGTGCTAGGTCCCGACGTCAACGCCTCCGCCACCAGCTGGATCAGAACGGCTTGTGTGTCACGTCCTGCGCTCCGGGTTCCTGTCAGCGAGATCAGGGGCATCACCGACGCCGAGGCCGCCCGGATCGTGGACGGCCAGCCTTACCGGTCGGTCAGGGACTTCTGGGAACGGGCGAGGGTCGCCAGGCCGGTGGCGGAGCGCCTCGCCCTCGTCGGTGCCTTCGACTCGCTTCACGAACGTTCGTGCCCAAGGCCGACTCGCCGGGACCTGGTCGCCAGGATCGGGGTACTCGACCGTCCGGTTCAGCGTCAGGCGCTGACCCTCGACCTCGACCTTGACGGCGACGGGTTCGGCTTCGACGAGCTCGTGCCGGCCGGGGAGCTGCGCGATCTCGATCCGGCCGAACGGGTAGGGGCTGAGCTTGACATTCTCGGCTTCGACATCAGCCAGCATGTGCTCGGCTTCTACGACGATCTCCTGCGCGACCTCGGCGTGGTCCGCTCGGCATCGCTGCGGGACTGCCCTCCCGGGTCGACGGTGCTGGTCGCTGGGGTGAAGGTGGCGATGCAGACGCCGGCGGTACGGTCCGGCCAGCGGATAGTCTTCGCCACGCTCGATGATGCCGTAGGCCTAACCGACCTGGCGTTCTTCGAGTCGGTGCAGGACCGGTGCGCGGCCACGCTGTTCGGTTCGTGGCTGCTGGTCGTCCGCGGCCGGGTGCGGAAGGCGGCGCCCGGTGCCGCGACGGTCAACGCCACCGACTGCTGGGATCTGCGCGAACTCGACGTGATCCGCGCCCGTGACGGGATGGCGGCGGTGCTCGCCGCGATGACGCGGGATCCTGCCACCGGACCGGCGTCACGCGCCCGCACGGCCGGAGCGCAGAAGCCGGCGCTGGTCTACCCGACCGGGTTCGCTCACTCCCGGTTCGCGGAGACCGGCGCGCCCGGCGCCCCGCTGAAGTCACCGCCCCGCGAGCAGTGGACCCTGTCACAGCCCGGCCGGCTGGCCGGTCTAAGAGGTATCGGAACCAATCGATGCCAAGGAGATCATCATGGAACCTCGCCTCAGCTTCGGTGACAGCAAGATTTTCGGGAAGTTCGCCAAGCACCTCGTCAGCGCCTCGGGCGCGACGGCCGGCACGGGCCTGCCGCATGCGACGGAGGAACTGGTGAAGATCCGGGCCAGTCAGATCAACGGCTGCGCGCCCTGCCTGGACATGCATGCGAAAGACGCGGTGGCGGCCGGGGAAAGCCAGGAACGTCTCAACCTGGTCGCGGTGTGGCGCGAGGCGTCGGTCTTCACCGACGCCGAGCGGGCAGCGCTGGAACTGGCGGAGCAGGGCACCCTGATCGCCGGCACCGGCGTCACCGATGAGGTCTGGGCGAACGCGGCTAAGCATTACGACGACGAGCAGCTCGCCGCTCTGGTGTGCCAGATCGCCATCATCAACGCCTTCAACCGGGGCAACGTCATGACCAGGCAGGTGGGTGGCGGCTACCAGCCGGGCCAGCACAGTGCGCCACCGGAGTGAACAGGCCCGGAGTGAACAGGCTCAGGCCGTCACTGGCCTGAGCATGGCGGCGAGCGCCTGGAGATCGGCCTCGCTGAGCGCGCCGAACGGCGCGGGATCGGCCACCAGGTCATGCCAGAAGTCCGCCCGCAGCCGTTCCCCGGCCGTGGTCAGCACCAGGGCCTTGACGCGCCGGTCGGCCGGATCGGGGCGCCGCTCGACGGCACCGCGCCGCTCGAGCCGGTCCACCAGCGTGCTCAGGTTGGACGCGTCATAATCCAGCCGCGCCGCCAGGTCGCGCATCGGGATCGCCTCGCCTGGCGTGAGGGTCAGCAGCGCCTGCACCTGGCCGGGGGAGAGGCCCACCGCCGTTGCGTGCGCGGCCCACTGCTGGCGGAGCCGTTCGGCGACGGCCAGGAGGCCGAGCTTCGCCTCGAGCACCAGCCGCAAGCGCTCGGTGCCCGGGGCGGGCAGGTCCGCGGGGGCGATCATGGATCCGACTGTACTCGCGAGGGTCGCCACCATATAGTGGTGGTTAACCACCACTATTGGAGTCGTCATGGATGTCACCCAGCCGGATATCACCAAGTCCGTCATCGTCCCCGTGACCGTCGATGAGGCGTTCCGCCTCTATACCGAGCAGCCAGCCCAGTGGCTGCCGCCCGCGCACACGTTCATCAGGGATCCGGTACTGATCGCCATGGAGCCCTGGGATGGCGGCCGCTTCTACGAGCGCGGCGCCGACGGGACCGAGATCACCAGGGGCACCATCCTCGACTGGGCGCCGCCGGCCAGGCTGGTCGTGACCTGGCGGGTCGGCGCGAACTGGCGGCCGGTCTTCGATGATGAGCAGGCGAGCCGCATCCGCGCCGAGTTCCGCCCGGTCGGCGCGGGCTTGGGTGGCGCGGACTCGACCGAGGTTGTGCTCACCTACGCCGAGCTGGACCGGCACGGCAGCTTCGCTACCCAGCTCCGCGCCGCCATCGAGGCCGGCGATCCCGGCGAGTCCCTGCGGAACTACGCCGACCTGGCGGCCCGGCGTGGCTAGTGGCTCCTGGATGCTCCGGTCAGCGGCTTGCTGGCAGTAGCGCCGAACCTCACGTCGATCGCCAGGCCGCCGGATGAGCGGGGCCGCAGCGAGAGGGCGGCATCGTGCGCGTCGGCGATCGCGGCGACGATCGACAGGCCGAGGCCCAGCCCTTCCTGGTGCTGTCCCCGTCTCCTGTCGAGGTGCTGGAAGGGCTGGAGCAGCCGCCCGGCCTCGTTCGCGGGCACGGGCGGGCCGGTGTTGGCCACCGTGAGCGTGGCCTGCCCGTCGTGCGTGCTGGTAGTGATCTGGATGTGCCCGCCGGGGATGTTATGCCGGATGGCGTTCTCCAGGAGGTTGGCGATCAGGATCTCCACCAGGGCGGGGTCTCCGGCGGCCGGGGCGGAGCCGAGAGCGGTATCGACGCGAAGCCCATGTGATGCCGCCTCCTGCTGGCGGGCGTGCAGTACGTGCCCGCTGATCTCGGCCAGGTCCAGCGGGTGCCTGTGCTCGAGGCCGCGCTGGCTGCGGGCCAGGGTGAGAAGCGCCTGGATGAGCCGGTCCTGTTCCTTGCAGGCAGCCAGGACCTCGCAGCAGGCGGTCCGCAGCGAGCCGAGGGTGATCGCCGGGTCGGCCAGGGCGACCTGGAGCAGTGTCTGGGTAAGCATGAGCGGGGTGCGCAGCTCATGGGAGGCGTTGGCGACGAAGCGCCGCTGGGAGCCGAACGCGGCGTCCAGGCGGGCCAGCAGGCCATCGATGGTGTCGGCCAGGTCGGTGAGCTCGTCGCGGGGGCCGGTGAGGGCGAGGCGCTCGTGCAGGTTGCGTTCGGAAATCTGGCGGGCCGCGGCGGCAATGGTCCGCAGCGGCCGCAGGGTGCGGCCAGCGGCGAGCCAGGCCAGGGTCAGCGCGGCTACGGCCATGATGGCCAGCGCGATGCCGGACTGGATGAAGAGCAAGTGCAGGTCGGCCGCCTGCTGGGCGCGCACGCTGCCGGCGACGGATGGCGGGGCGATGACGGGTCCGCTGCCTGTGGTGCTGCCGTAGTGGCTGATCAGGTTGGCAGAGAGCCGGCTGTCGACAAGCCCGTAGGTGATGGCGAGCAGGGCCGCGCCCGATGCGAGGAGCAGCACGCCGTAGCAGAGGGTCAGCCGCAGCCGCACCGTGTTCCTCGGCAGCGGCGGGCGGACCGCGATGAGGTGCCGGGCCGCCATGGTCATCTGCCGATCCGGTACCCGGCCTTGGGCACCGTCTCGATCACCGGCGGCTCGCCGAGTTTGGCCCGCAGGCGGCTGATGGTGGTCCTGACGGCCTGGCTGAACGGGTCGGCGAATTCGTCCCATACCCGCTGCAGGATCTCCTCGGCGGACACGACGGCACCGTCCGCCGTGAGCAGGACTTCGAGGACGGCGAGTTCTTTGGGGTTGAGTGGCAGGGGGCGGCCGGCCCGGGTGGCGACCCGGCGGGACGGGTCGAGGCTAATGTCGCCGACGCTGAAGACCGGGGGCACGGTGGCGCCTGGGCGGCGAGCCAGCGCGCGGACGCGGGCGACCAGCTCGGAGAAGTCGCAGGGCTTGGGCAGGTAGTCGTCGGCGCCGATGCCGAGGCCCTGGACCCGGTCCTCCACAGCGCCAGCGGCGGTGAGCATCAGCACCCGGCTGGATGATCCACCGGCCGTGATCTGCTTGCAGACGTCGTCGCCATGCGTGCCCGGGATGTCCCGGTCAAGCACCACCACGTCGTAGTCGGTTACCGCCACATGCTCCAGCGCGTCATCGCCGTCGAAGACCACATCGACCGCCATCCCGGCCTGGCGTAGCCCGGCCCCGAGCGCCATGGCCAGCCTGGCGTGATCTTCGACCAGCAGTATCCGCATGATCCCAGGCTATTCGGCCGGGTGTTGCAAAAACTTTACTGCGTTGCGCTGCTGCAACAGTCGCCTCAGTAGAACGGCTGCATGACCGTACACAGCACAGACCGCGCTTCCGGCAGAGACGGTGCCCGGCTCCTCTGGCAAAGGGAGCATGCATGTTCTTCCTGACCTACCTGCGGCGTGAAATGCGACACCGGATCCGCCAGGTCACGTTCATCGCGGTCGGCCTGGCGGTCGGGATCGGCCTGGTCGTTGTGGTGACCTCGGCCGCCACCGGGGTCAAGAACGCGCAGGCCGCCGTGCTGCATGCGCTGTACGGCATCGGCACCGACATCACCGTGACCACGGCGCCAGGCACGGCGTCCAGCACCGCGCATGGCTCCGGCGCTTTCAGCCCGGGCAAGGCCTCCGAGATCGTCGATCAGCTGACAGGCGGGAGCCTGGGCCTGATCGACGAGTCTTTCGTAGCACGGATAGCGCGCCTTCCCGGCGTGGCGGACGCCATCGGCGGCCTGGCAGGCCAGACCGACACCAGGCTTACGGTGCCATCTCTCTCGCAGCTCGGCCCCGGCGGCAGGCCGCCGGCGAGCGCGCTGAACCCGGTCACGTTCTTCGTCGATGGCGTCGGCCCAGCCGGCACGCGGCTTGGCCCCTACGCCTCGGGAACGATCGGCTCCGGCCGGGGGCTGCGGGCCTCCGACGCCACGGCGCGGGTGGCCGTGGTCGACTCGAGCTACGCCGAGGCGCACAAGCTCAAGGTCGGCTCGGCCATCGCGGTGGCCGGCAAGTCTTTTACAGTCATCGGGACCATCAGCCAGCCGCCGACCGGGGGCGCACCGGCCGACGTCTACATCCCGCTCGCGGTGGACCAGCAGATCGGTATGGGTCCCTACGGGGCGGGCCTGCGCAGCCGGGTCGACACCATCTACGTCGCGGCGGCCAGTTCCGCCGACATCGCGGCGGTGCGGGAGGAGATCTCCGCCCTGCTGCCAGCTGCCACCGTGAGCACCTCCGCCAGCCTGGCAAGCGCCGTGACCGGCTCGCTCGCCAGCACCGCCAGCCTTGCCAACGACCTGGGCCGCTGGCTCGCCATCGCCGTGCTGCTCGCCGCGTTCGCGGTTGCCAGCCTGCTGACCAGCGCCGCGGTCGGCCGGCGGGTCCGTGAGTTCGGCACGCTCAAGGCGCTCGGCTGGCGCAGCCGCCGCATCGTCGCCCAGGTCCTAGGTGAGGCGCTGGTCATGGGCATAGCCGGGGCCATCCTGGGCGTCGCCGCCGGCCTGGGCGGTGCCGCGGTGATCAGCGCGATCGCTCCGCCACTGTCCGCCACCGTTGGCGCGGATCCCGGCGGCCCCGTACCGCAGAACGTGACCTTCAACGGCGGCGGCAGGACCAGCAGCACGCCGGCGGGCTACTACCACACCGTGACGGTGCACCTCACCGCGCCGGTCACGCTCACCGTGATCGTTCTTGCCGTCCTGCTGGCGCTGGCCGGGGGCTTGGTCGCGGGGGCGCTCGGCGGCTGGCGGGCCGCCAGGCTTCGGCCCGCGGCCGCGCTCGCCAGCGTCGAATAACCCGCTGGGAAATAAAAGGAGAAGAGGAACTTCCATGTACACGCTCACCGGCGTAACTAAGACGTACTCCAAGCGCGGCGGCACCGTCATCGCGGTGCGGGACGTGGACCTGTCGGTAGCCGACGGCGAGTGGCTGGCCATCCAGGGCCGCACCGGCAGCGGCAAGACCACGCTGCTGCAGCTGCTCGGCGCTATGCTCAGCCCCGATAGCGGCGTGGTTGTCCTCGGGGGCAAGGACCTGACCCGGCTGCCTGAGCCGCGGCTCGCCGGGGTCCGGGCCGCCACGATCGGCTTCGTGTTCCAGACCTTCAACCTCATCCCCACCCTGTCCGCGCAGGAGAATGTCGAGGCCGCCCTCGTGCCTATGCGCGTGGCGGACGCCCAGCGGCGGGCGCGGGCCCGTGCTGCCCTGCACAGCGTCGGGCTCGCCGACCGGGCACACCACCTGCCCGCCGAGCTGTCCGGCGGACAGCAGCAGCGGGTCGGCATCGCCCGGGCGCTGGTCAAGGAGCCGAGCGTGCTGCTTGCCGACGAGCCCACCGGGAACCTCGACATCGATACCCGCGACGAGATCATGTCGCTCCTGCGGACGCTGTGGCGCGACCACGGTCTCACCGTGGTCGTGGTGACTCACGACTGCGCCGTCGCGGCACGCGCGGAGCGTGTCGTCACCATGAGGGACGGCGCTCTTTCCGCCGCCGCGCCGCCGCGGGCGGGCTGAGATGAACAGGGAACCTGGAGGGATCCTTCAGCTGACTGCCAGTTGATGCCCATGCCGGCGACGATTGCCTGCCGATCGCGCACCGCGATCGCGCCCCGCTGCCGGTCAAGGTGACATCAGCCAACGCTCGCCAGCACAGCTGGCACACAGCTGATGCACAGCCGCTGCGGTTCTCCCAGGCAGCAGCCGCAGCACGTGGCGCAGATCATGATGGCCGGGGGTCGCACCTCAGGCTAATTCGCAGCGTTAGCTGCTAGCATCGAGTACCCCTTCTGCGGCCAACCTTTCCAGTGGTTGAGCAAGACCTTGGAGTAGCTGTGCGCGTTCTGGTTCTCGGTGGTGACGGCTTCTGTGGCTGGCCAACGTCACTGTACCTGTCGGATCGTGGTCACGACGTTACAATCGTCGACAACCTGAGCCGACGCAAGATTGACATTGAACTCGAAGTCGAATCACTGACGCCGATCAGGCCGATCGGTGAGCGGCTGCGAGTCTGGGAAGAGGTCTCAGGCAAGGAGATCGGCTACCGGAACATCGACCTCGCCAACGAGTACGACAAGCTGGTTACGCTCCTGCTCGAGGTCAGGCCTGACGCGATCGTGCACTTCGCCGAGCAGCGCGCCGCGCCGTACTCGATGCGGACGGAAAAGGCTAAGCGGTACACGGTGGACAACAACGTCCGCGGCACTCACAACCTGCTTACCGCGCTGGTCACCACCGGCATCGACGCCTCCCTGGTGCACCTGGGCACGATGGGCGTCTACGGCTACGGCTGGTCCGGAACGGCGCCGATCCCTGAGGGTTACCTGACGGTCAAGGTGCCGACCCCGGACGGTGAACTGGAGCGGGAGATACTGCACCCGGCCAACCCCGGTTCGGTATACCACCTGACCAAGACGCTGGACCAGCTGCTGTTCGCGTTCTACGCCAAGAACGATGGACTGCGGATCACTGACCTGCACCAGGGTGTCGTGTGGGGCACGCAGACCGACCAGACCGCCAAGGACGAGCGCCTGATCAACCGGTTCGACTATGACGGCGACTACGGTACCGTGCTGAACCGGTTCCTGATGCAGTCCGCGATCGGTCACCCGCTGACCGTGCACGGCACCGGTGGCCAGACCCGCGCCTTCATCCACATCCGGGACACCGTCCGGTGCATCGAGATCGCGCTGAACAACCCGCCGGAGCCAGGCGACAAGGTGCTGGTGCGCAACCAGATCACCGAGACCCACCGGGTCCGGGATCTAGCCAAGCTGATCAACGAGATGACCGGTACCGAGGTCGCCTACCTGCCGAACCCCCGGCGCGAGGCCGAGGAAAACGAGCTGCGGGTCAAGAACGATCAGTTCCTGGCGCTCGGCCTGGAGCCGACCACGCTGTCCGAGGGCCTGATGGAGGAGATCACCGAGATCGCCGCCAAGTACAAGGACCGCGTCGACCCGTCCAAGATCATCGCCCGTTCGGTCTGGCGCTCCGGCATGGAGACCTCACCCGACCTGATGACCGAGGTCCCCACCCCCGAGTAACCCCGAGCCGAGCCCCCCGCGCCCTCCCTCTAGGCGACCCGTGGCGCACGAACCCCCTCTGGTGGCGGTTCGTGCGCCACGGGTCGCTATGGCTACGCGGCTCCGCGTTATCGCGGGTCGGCGGCGGGTGCTGCGGCGGGGCTGGCGGGGTTGCGCCAGTTGACGGTGGGGCGGAGCGCTGCGGGGCGGACGCGATGTGCGTACTGCTTGGTGATGTCGAACATTGACTCGATCAGCGTGTCGGACAGCAGGTGCGGCTCCAGGCCGAGATCCAGCAGCGCCGTGTGCTTGACCTTGTAGTAGTGCTCGGGCGCCTCGATCCGCGGGTTATCGATGTTCTCGATCGTGACGTCGCCGGGGAAGGCACCCGCCACCGTGGCGGCGATCTCGCGCACGGACATGGACTCGGTCATCTGGTTGAAGACCCGGAACTCGCCGCGGCTGGCCGGGTTCTCGCAAGCCAGCTGGATGCACCGGACGGTGTCGCGGATGTCGATGATGCCGCGGATCTGGCCGCCGGTGCCGTAGACGGTCAGCGGATGCCCGATGACCGCCTGGATGGTGAACCGGTTCAGCACCGTGCCGAACACCGCGTCGTAGTCGAAGCGGGTGGCCAGCCGCTCATCCATCGCGGTCTCCGGGGTCTGCTGGCCGTACACCACTCCCTGATTCAGGTCGGTGGCGCGCAGGTCCCAGATCCGGCAGGCGAACTCGATGTTGTGGCTGTCGTGCACCTTGGACAGGTGGTAGAACGAGCCGGGCCGCTTGGGGAACATGACACGGTCGCGGCGGCCGTTGTACTCGAGGTCCAGCCAGCCTTCCTCGATGTCGATGTTCGGCGTGCCGTACACGCCCATCGTGCCGAGCTTGACCAGGTGGATATCCCGGTTGAGCTCGGCGATCGCGTACAGCAGGTTGAGGTTGCCCACCACGTTGTTCTGCTGTGTGTACACCGCGTGCCGGCGGTCGATCATCGAGTACGGCGCCGCCCGCTGCTCGGCGTAGTGCACCACCGCGCTCGGCTCGAAGTCCGCGAGGACCTCATAGATGAACTGCGCATCGCACAGGTCGCCGATGTAGCACCCGATCCGCTGGCCGGTCAGCTCGCGCCAGATCTCGATCCTGCTCTGCAGTGGCTCGATCGGCACGAGTGACTCGACGCCTAGCTCGAAGTCGTAACCCCGCCGGGCGAAGTTGTCGAGCACCGCTACCTCGTGACCGGCCTGAGACAGGTGCAGCGCCGTTGGCCAGCCGAGATACCCGTCCCCGCCGAGTATCAAGATCTTCATTCCCGAACCTCCTAGGTCCTTGCCTCACGCGCCCGTTAGGGAAGGTAACGTTCTCTAGTGCGGTTAGTCGATACGGGCCTGCGGCTGCCCGTTCCGTGTAGGTCGTCCCGTCGGGGCGCCGATCGTCAGCGAACTTAGGACATTCCATTGGATCTCTCGCGTAATCAGGCTACTGCTGCTCTCTGGGGCAAGCTGCGAGGCAAGGTCGGCGTCCGTTTTGCTCGGTTTATACCGGTTGCCATCGCTTCGCTCGCGGCGAGCCAGGTGGCGCTGATCATCTTCAACCACCTGCTGCTGCGTGGCAACGCGGGTGCCGCGGGCTTCGCCGCCGCGGTGATCGGCGCGGCGGTGAGCTATGTGCTGAGCCGCTGGGCCTGGGAGCGCAAGGGCCGGCCGGACCTGCTGCGCGAGACCCTCCCGTTCTGGGCGGTATCGGCGTGCGTCTGGGTGATCCTGGCCTATGCCAACAAGCTGGGCGTGCACTGGGTACATGTGATGGGCCTGCACAAGGGCTGGAAGAAGGTCGTCGTCGAGAACGGGACCTACCTCGCGGCCAACTGCCTGACGTTCGCCGCGAGGTTCCTGATCTTCCACTACGTGCTCTTTGCTGACCGTGCTCCCGTGGCGCCGGTCTCGCTAGCTGAGGCAGCGGCCGCTGAGTCGCTGGACCTGGCGCCGACCGTCGACGCGGGGGATGAACCCGCCCGCTGACGCTCGCGCCACCAGGTGCCGTAGATGACCCGGGCGAAGCGGATCCCGTAGAAGAGGTTGTTCACGCCCGGGATGTGCAGGTGGTAGAGCGGGTTATGACCCTTCTTGCTCTCGCCCACCTGGCGCCGGTGGATGGTGGCCGGTACCTCAGCTACCTTGTAGCCGTGGGTAATGACCCCGATCAGCAGCTCGGAGGACTGGTACTGCGGCTGCTCCAGGCTGACCGTGCCGGTCACCTGCGACCGCATCGCCCGGAGCCCGAACGTCGTGTCGCTGATCCGCTGCCCGGTGAGCAGGCTCAGCGTCGAGGCGAAGAACCAGCTGCCCGCACGGCGGATCGCGTCATTTGTCTCCTGGCTGCCCAGGCGCCGGGAGCCGGTCACGAAGTCGGCCTCCCCGTTGACTACCGGGGCCAGCACCCGCTCGATCTCCGCCGGGTTGTACTGGCCGTCCGCGTCCGTGGTCACGATGTAGGCGGCGCCGCCCTCGCGGGCTAGCCGGTACCCGAGCCGGAGCGCGGCTCCCTGCCCGCGGTTGACCGGCACGTCACAGACGAGTGCGCCCGCGTCCTGGGCCTCGGCGACGGTGCCGTCCTTGCAGCCGTCGGCCACCACCACCGTGGCGGTCGTGAGGCCGCACACCAGAGCGGGCAGCTCCTTGATGACGGGCCCGATCGAGCCTTCCTCGTTGTAGGCGGCGATCACGATGGCGACCGGGGGAAGCTCGTCGGCCTGGGTTCCGTATGCCGCGGCGAACGCGGCGACGGCCGCGTCGTCAACGGCCTCATCCGACGGGTTTGAGTAGATCATGCCTGGGCCCCTGTCGGATCGAAGTCAGGCCAGACGGTGGCCATGCCGGCCTCAAGATCATATCGGGGTGCGTAGCCGAGCGCCTTGATTGTCGAGATATCCAGTACCACCGCTGGCATCTCCCCGCTAATCACCGGAACATGCTCGGCCGGGATCGGCTTGCCGGTGACCCGCCGCGCCGTCTGAACCATGTCGTTCACGGTCACGGACTGGCCAGAGCCGAGGATCAGCGCGCCGGTGTGGCCCGCCTGCCAGGCGATGAAAATGCCCTGTACCACGTCGTCCACGTGCACCACGTCCCGGATCATGGACCCGTCGCCGCGTACCTGGACGCCCTCGTCCTCGCGTGCCGCGCGCATGAGCCGGGGGATGAAGCTGTCCTTCTCCGCCATGCCCGGGCCGTAGACGTTGGAGAACCGCAATGCGGCCCCCTTGATGCCGTAGCTGTTCGTGTAGCTGCTGAGCAGCATCTCCGAGGCGGCCTTGGTCGCACCGTACGGGCCAAGCGGGCGAAGCGGCACATTCTCGTTCATGACGGCCTGGCCGACGTTGCCGGCCACCGCGTTGGTCGAGGCGAGCAGGAAGGCGCCTACCTCGTTCTCGCGGGCGGCCTCGAGCAGGCTCGCGGTGGCGCCCACGTTGAGCCGGTACGTGCTGACCGGATCCTCGACGGACTTGAGCACCGAGGTGAGCGCGGCGAGGTGGATGATCACGTCCATGCCGGGCTGCACCGCCCGGCGGACGGTCTCCGGATCGCACAGGTCCCCGATGACTGAGTGAACCGCATCGGCATCGCCAGGAAAGGCGCGGAGATCGGCGATGGTGACCTCGTGGCCCTCAGCGAGCAGGGCGGCAACCACCCTGCGGCCGATAAAGCCCGCCCCGCCAGTCACCAGGACCCGGGAACGATTCGGCATGCGTGCTCCGTTCACCAAAATTCACTATGTGGGGTGCGTACCAGGCCGGCGCACTAGGCCGCTCACAGGTGACGCAGTCAGTCACCCGGTTCTACCGTTTTTGTCCCGGCTTACGCTACCTGCTGTGCTTAGAGTTCGCTGGTGAATGACTGGCAGCGTGCGGCGCGGTCGCCTGGGACAGTGTACCCGGCGGCGGGATGATCGCTTGCTCTGGTCACGCCACTCACCCTGGTGTGTCATGCTGACGCGTGCCTGACCCCACATCCCGAGGTGCTGCCGTGACCGAGGTTCATCCGAGCGAGGAGGAGTCGTACCGGATCCTGCGATCACGGGCCGACCTGAGCGGGCTGCCTCCTCTCTCCCGCGCTGTGACGGAAAGCATCGTCCACGTCACTGCGGATTTCGAATATATCACCGATCTGGTCTGTGACGAATCGGCGCTGGCAGCCGGCATCGACGCGCTCAGGCGCGGGGCCCGCGTTGTCGCCGACGCGGGCATGGTGGCGGCGGGTGTCACCGGCTACCCGGTGATATGCAAGGCGGGGGATTCGCTGTCGGGCCGGCTCGCGCGTACCGCCAACCTCACTGTCAGCGCCGCGGCGATCCGGCTGGCGTTCGGCGAGGCCGGGCCGGGCGCGATCTGGATGGTGGGCTGCGCGCCGACCGCGCTGGAGGAGATCATGCGCCGCGAGGTCCAGCCGGCCCTGGTGATCGGGACACCGGCCGGCCTGGTGGGCGCCGCGGTGTCGAAGCTGGCGCTGCGAGCCAGCCGGCTGCCCGCGCTGAGCAATGTCTCGGACAAGGGCGGCGCGGCGGTGGCCGCCGCCGCGTTCAGCGCCCTGCTGCGGATCGCGCATGCCCCGGCATAACGCCTCCCCCGGGTGGTAGTACCCACGCCGGAATCGGACATAGGGTGAAGTGATGCACCCGTACCTGCTAGGACTCCGCCTCGGCGGTCGACGGGTCCTGGTCGTGGGCGGGGGAGCGGTGGCGACCAGGCGCATCCCGGCCCTGCTTGACGCCGGCGCGGATGTGCACCTGGTCTCGCCCGAGGTCACCACCTCACTGGAAGACCTCGCCGCCGCGGGCCGGATCAGCTGGATAAGGCGGGATTACCAGACCGGCGACTGCGCGGGTGCCTGGCTGGTCTGTGCCTGCGCTTCAGGCAAAAGCGTCAACGCACAAGCCGCGGCCGAGGCCGAGGACCTGCACATCTGGTGCGTCCGCGCCGACGATGCCGCTGCCTCGCCGGCCTGGACGCCGGCCTCAGGTACCGCTGAGGGGGTCCGGTTCGGCGTGCTGACCGGCAGCCCGCGCCGCAGCGCGGCGGTCAGGGATGCCATCGTCCGCTCCGGCGCCCTGTCCGCGAGACCAGTGAAACCAGCGGCACCGGGAACTCTAGGCCATGTGGCGATCGTCGGCGGCGGCCCAGGTGATCCGGGCCTGATCACGGTCCGCGGCCGGGAACTGCTGGCGGCGGCCGATGTCGTGGTCACCGACCGGCTGGCACCCCGCTCGCTGCTTGACGAGCTCCCCGCCGCCGTGGAGATCATCGACGCCGCGAAGATCCCCTACGGCCGGGCCATGACGCAGGAGCACATCAATGAGGCCCTGGTCAGCCACGCACGAGCAGGGAAGTTCGTGGTCCGGCTCAAGGGCGGCGACCCGTTCGTGTTCGGACGCGGTGCCGAGGAGGTACTCGCCTGCCTTAAGGAAGGCATCCCGGTCACCGTTGTCCCCGGCGTCACCAGTGCCATAGCGGTGCCGGCCAGCGCGGGCATTCCGGTGACCCACCGTGGCGTCGCCCAGGATTTTCACGTGGTGTCCGTGCACGTCCCGCCTGGTGACGAGCGGTCGACGGTGGACTGGGACGCCCTCGCCGCCGGCACAGGAACCCTGATACTGCTGATGGCGCTGGAACGAATCGATACGATTGCTGACACGCTCATCAGGAAAGGGCGGAATCCGGGTACTCCCGTTTCGGTAATCGCAGACGGTACTCTGCCGACTCAGCGCACAATTAGCTCAACGCTGGAGAATGTGGCAGGCCTGGCAGTAAAGGAAGGCATCCGGCCGCCCGCGCTCGTGGTGATCGGCGATGTCGTGGGTATAGGCGCGCAGATCGCTGAACTTACGCGTGGTGTACCGGTGACTCCAGGGAGACAAACCGGATAAACTCCCCGTGCCAGGTGAGCACCCCGTCAGGGGTCCGAGGAGAACGATGGACAGTCAGGGCACGGCAGCGTCATCGGCGCCGCCAGACGGCACAAGCCAGCGAGAGGCCGCTCGTTCTGCTGTTGCTGCTGAGATTAAAGACCCTGGTGCGACTCAAGTGGCTACTGAGGCTGCCCAGAGTGGTGATGGTCCGGGCCATAGCGGGGATGACAACCCTGTGATGACTGCCCCCGGTCACCGTCCGGTTACAAATCAAGAGTCCGAGGAAGCCCGCCCGCAGCCGCACACCAGGGTGGACGCCCGGCTGCTCGAGGCAGCCCTGCTCAACCTGCGCAAGCGCGTGGCCGCGATCCCGCTTGTCTTCGAGATCGACGGCGCCGCCCAGGCCAAGACCGAGCGGGCCAAGCTGCTCAGCCAGATCGACGACTACCTGCTGCCGCGAGTACGGAGGTCGGCCGCACCGCTGCTTGTCGCACTGGTCGGCTCCACCGGTGCGGGGAAATCCACCCTGGTGAACAGCATCGTGGGCACCAAGGTGAGCGCCACCGGCGTGCGCCGCCCCACCACGAACAGCCCGGTGCTCGCCTGCCACCCCGACGACATGGACTGGTTCGCCGAGAACAACTTCCTCCCGACGCTGCCCCGGGTGCGCCAGGAGGGCCTGGCCAGGCCCGGCCGCGATGGACTGCTAGTGCTGGCCGCGAGCGAGGGCATGCCTCGCGGGATTGCCCTGCTGGACACGCCGGACATCGACTCGGTGGTAAAGGCGCACCACGAGTTCGCCTACCAGTTCCTTGACGCTTCCGACCTGTGGCTTTTCGTGACCAGTTCCAGCCGGTACGCCGACGGCCCGGTCTGGGAGGTCCTGCAGCACGCCAGGGACCGCCGGGCCTCCCTCGGCGTCGTGCTGAGCCGGGTCCCGCAGGCATACCGGACCGAGCTGGTGGACCACTTCGAGGCCATGCTGGATGCCAACGGCATCAGGGCGGATCGGTTCGTCATCCCGGAGATCCCGCTGCTGGACGGCATGCTGCCGCCCGACGCCTACGCCGAGGTCAGGAGCTGGCTCGCCGATACCTCGGCAAAGTCTGACCGCCGGGTCGCCGTGCTGACCCAGACGATGTCCGGCGTGCTCGACACGTTCAAGACCAGGGTGCCGAAGGTTGCCGCACACGTCGAAGCCCAGGTCGTTCTGCGATCTCAGCTGCGCAAGGAGGCCGCCGACACCTATCAGGACGCCCTCACCCAGGCTGAGGTCGGCCTGCGCGGGGGCACCCTGCTGCAGGGTGAGGTGCTGGCCCGCTGGCAGGACTGCGCCGCGAGCGGTGACTTCCGCCGCCGCGGCCAGGCGGCCAGGCAGGACAAGGCCCAGACCAAGAAGGGCAAGCGCGCCCGCCGTGGACCGCAGCGAGTCGCGGCGCTTAACGGCGCGCTGCGCGAGTCGCTGGAGTCGTTCATTCTCTCCCTCGCCGACCGGGCGGCCGAGCAGGTGGAGGGAACCTGGCGGGAGAATCCGGCAGGTGCGCTGCTGCTGGCCGACGCCGCGGCCGAGCGGGCGCGCGGCGAGCAGGTGAAGCAGGTCTTCGAGTCCGCGTTCGGCACCCCGGCGCCTGTTGGCAACACCGGCCCGTTCAGCCGGTCCGCGCCGGATCTGCCGCTGCGGGCCGCCCGCGCGGTCAGCGCCTGGCAGGATCACCTGATCAGGCTGGCGAGTGACCGCAGCCCGGAGGCCGTGGCCGTCGCCATGCTCGCCGAGGGCTCCGCCGACGTCCAGGTGCCCGAGGCTCAGCCGCAAGGCGGCCCGGTGAATACCACGCAGGCCCGCGCCGATCTGCTCGACCGGATCCGGCTGCTTTTCGATGAGGAACTGCTCGGCTTCGCCGCGGTCATCGACGCGGCCGGCCCGTGCGACGAGGTCGCGGCGATCAGGCTGTACCAGGCCGAATACTCACTAGAGGCGGTCAGGTGACTGTCAACGTCATAGCTCCTGTCGACGCCGTCCCGCAGCGGCTCGCGGCGATCGCCGAGCTGGCCAGGATCGGTGCTGACCGCGGCGAAGGCTTCGATGCCGCACTGCTGCAGGACACGGATGGCGTGCTGCGGCGGGCAGGTGAGCGGATGCGCATGTCCGCGAACCACACCGTCGTCGCGCTGGCAGGCGGGACGGGCAGCGGCAAGTCGTCGCTGTTCAACGCCCTGTCAGGAGCGACGTTCTCGCCGCCGGGCGTGACCCGGCCGACGACGCGGCACTCGCACGCCTGCGTGTGGGGGATGGAGGGCGCCGCGCCGCTGCTCGACTGGCTGGGCGTGCAGCGCCGGCACCGCTACGCCAGGGCCAGCGCGCTGGACCAGGGCGAGGCGAGCCTGGCCGGGCTGCTGCTGCTGGACCTGCCCGACCATGACTCGGTCGTGTCCGGCTCGGCGGCGCTGGTGGATCGCCTGGTCAAGATGGTGGACATGCTGATCTGGGTCCTTGACCCGCTCAAGTACGCGGACGCCTCGGTACACCAGCGGTACCTGGTGCCGCTGGCCGGGCATGCCTCGGTGACCACCATCGTCCTCAACCAGTGTGACACGCTGCCGGCGGATCAGATCGCCGACTGCGCCGAAGACCTCCGCCGCCTCCTCGACGCCGAAGGGCTTGCCGATACCCACATCCTGGTGACTTCGGCGGCCACGGGGGCCGGCCTGGGCGAGCTGAAGGGCGTGCTCGCCGACGCTGTCGCTGCCCGGCACGCGGCAAGCGACCGGATCGCGGCGGACATCGACGCGCTGCTTGACAGGTTCGCCATCTACGCCGGCGATCCACTCCCGGGCAACCCCGAGCCCGCCAGACCGCCGGTCGCCCCGCAGGCCGAGCCGGCCGAGCAGGCACCCGCGGATCTCGCGTCCGCCCGGCCGCCCTGGGAAGGCGACGATGACGCCGCCCCGCAGGATGCCGGGGCGGCCCGGGCACCCTGGGAGGAAGAAGGCGCGGCGGACTGGAACCCCTGGGTCGAGCCCGTCACGGCGGAGCCGCCCTCGTCCCGCCCGCCATGGGAAGACGCTTCGCCGAATGGCGCGGAACCCCAGGCACCGGACCCCACGTCGTACGTACCATCCGGCCCCGCGGCTGTCCTGGTGGCCGCGTTCGAGCGCTCGGTCGGCGTCTCGGCGGTGGCCGAAGGCCTGCATAGCGCGCGCGAGCGCATGGCCGCCCGCTACGTCGGCTGGCCGGTCGCGAAGGTAGGCGCACGTCTGCGCGGCCGGGCTCCGGCCCGCAGGCAGGCCGACGCGGCCCAGGCGCCCCGGGCACAGCGCTCGGACATCGACAACGCCATCACCGTCTTCGCCGACGAGATCGGCGGCTCGCTCCCCGAGCCGTGGTCCCGGACGGTCCGGACGGCGGCCCGGTCACGAGCGCCGCAAGCGCAGGGGGCACTCGGCCTGGCGGTGGCCGAGGCGCTGCCGTCACGGGACAAGGTAACTGGCTGGTGGCGGCTCATCGCGCTCGCGCAGTGGCTGCTGATGCTTCTCGTGGTGGCTGGGGTCGCCTGGATCGGCGTGATCATCGCGGTCGGCGAGTTCCACGCGATGCATAAGCCGACCTCGTCCCTGATCAGCGATGTATCGCTGATCCCGTGGCTGGTCGTCATGGTGGTCGCGCTGCTGCTGCTTGGCTCGCTGACCGCTTCCTGGTGCCAGAACATGGTGGTCCTGGCGGCCGACCGCGAGCGCGAGCAGGCCACCCGCGCCATCCGCTCCCGGGTCGCCGGCGTCACCCGCGACGTCGTTCTCGCCCCCGCCGGCGCCGAACTGGCCGACTACGAGCACTTCCGCACCCAGCTGGCCGCCGCCCGCGCCCCCTCCTCCCCCTAGCTCCGCTGCCCGCTAGCCCTTGGCGCCCGCTAGCCCCGCCGTCCGCCCCGCTGCACGCACGTCCCCACCGCCGTACACACGTACCGCCGCGCCGTACGCACGCACCGCCGTACGCACGCCCGCCTCGAAGTGCGGCTGCGGATTCAGACGGAAGCGCGGATGTTCCGCCTAAATCGAGGGGCCGCACGCCCAAATCGAAGGGCTACACGCGCTGCGCAGTGGAGTGTAATCTTGTAATCATGAGTGACTACCCTCTGGACGCGTACTCGCGGATCGTCTCCGGCGTGGCCGAGCACCTTACGCCGAAGGTTGCCAGCCTCCGCGTCCCGCGCGGGAACGCGGGCGAGAGCCTCGGCTCAGGCGTGGTCTTCACCGGCGACGGGTTCATGCTCACCAACGCGCACGTGGTGGGGCAGGCGGATGGCGGCACCGCCGCGTTCCAGGACGGCACCGAGGCGAGGTTCACCGTGGTGGGCGCCGACCCGCTGTCCGATCTCGCCGTGCTGCACGCCACGGCGCCCGTGCCGGAACCCGCCGAGCTCGGGGAGGCCGACGAGCTCGTGGTCGGCCAGCTGGTCGTGGCGGTCGGCAACCCGCTCGGCCTGGCCGGGTCGGTGACCGCCGGGGTGGTCAGTGCGCTCGGCCGTTCCCTGCCCGCCCGCGGGCGGCTCATCGAGGACGTGATCCAGACCGATGCCGCGCTGAACCCGGGCAACTCCGGTGGTGCGCTCGCGAACGCCGAAGCCCGGGTCGTGGGCATCAACACCGCGGTGGCCGGCATCGGCCTGGGCCTCGCCGTCCCGGTGAACGCGACGACGAGGAGGATCATCTCTGCACTCATCCAAGACGGACGGGTCCGCCGGGCCTACCTGGGCCTGGCCATGCTGCCGGGCCCGGTGCCCGCCGCCTGGCGCGAAAGGCTCAGCCGTACCACTGGCCTGCTCGTATCCCAGGCAGTGCCAGGCAGCCCCGCCGCCCGGGCAGGCCTGCGCAAGGGCGACCTGCTGCTCACCGCGGGCGGCAAGCCGGTGACGACCGCGCAGGACCTTCAGCGGCTCATGTTCGCCGACGCGATCGGCCGCCCGTTCCCTGTCACCGTCATGCGCAACGGTGCCCTGGTCGACGTCATCGCCGAGCCCACCGAGCTAGTCGCCGCCTAGCCCAGCGAGAAACCGGCGGACCTGCGACGGGCTCCGGAGGAAGACGAAACGCAGATGCGCGTACGCCGGGTCGGCCGCCGCGGCGGTATAGCGTTCCTGCTTCTTGCCGTGGTTGTGCCAGGCCCACGAGATCACCGATTCGCCGGGATCCCAGGTGAACACGTTCCGCCACCGCTCGCGATTGCCGTTCCATAGCTCGGCCCGCAATGCCACCCGGCGCAGTGTCCGCCAGATGAGCCGCCTCATCACAACCCGTCTGGGCAGGTCCAGGAAGACCACGGTGTCCGCGCGGTCCCACACCAGCGACTGGACCACGCTGTAGTTCCCGTCGATGACCCAGCTCTCCCCGGCAGCCACCGCCGCGACACGGGCAGCGAATTCGTCACGGTCCAGCGGAGTCCAGTCCCGCTGGTGAAACACGCTGTCCAGCTCTAGCCACGGACAGCCGAGCGCCTCGGCGACCGACTTGGAAAGTGTCGACTTACCCGACCCGGAGTTCCCAACCACAGAAACCCGCCGCACACCCGCGGATTCTACCAGCCGGGACCCGCTGGACGCAGGAGCCAGCGTGCCAATGGCGCCAACGGGCCAGCCCGACTGTCCGGAATGTCGCGTTCCAGCGTGCCGTTGGCACCATCGGCACGCTGGCGGCCGAGGCCAGGCACGCTGCTGGGCGCGAACGGGCGCCGCTGGCGGGCGAGGGTAGCTAACCGACCCCCGGCGTTGGCCCAGCTGAGGGTGGGGAAAGATGGACGCATGACACAAAGAGGTGACATGAGCCCAGGTCCGATCCGGGCACCGCGGGGCACCGAGCTGAGCTGCAAGGGCTGGCCGCAGGAAGCTGCGATGCGGATGCTGATGAACAACCTGGACCCGGAGGTGGCCGAGCACCCGGACCAGCTGGTCGTCTACGGCGGCTCCGGCCGGGCCGCGCGCAGCTGGGATGCCTACCGCGCCATCATCGCCACCCTCAAGGACCTCGAAGCCGACGAGACCATGCTGGTCCAGTCCGGCAAGCCGGTCGGTGTCTTCCGGACCCACGAGTGGGCCCCCCGCGTCCTCATCGCCAATTCGAACCTGGTCCCGCAATGGGCCACCTGGGAGGAGTTCCGCCGCCTGGAACACCTCGGCCTGACCATGTACGGGCAGATGACGGCCGGGTCGTGGATCTACATCGGCACCCAGGGCATCCTGCAGGGCACCTATGAGACGTTCGCCGCGATCGCGGCCAAGCGGTTCGGCGGCACGCTGGCCGGCACGATCACGCTGACCGCCGGCCTGGGCGGCATGGGCGGCGCGCAGCCGCTCGCCGTGACCATGAACGGCGGCGTGGTCATCTGCATCGACTGCGACCAGGTCAGCATCACCCGCCGGATCGAGCACGGTTACCTGGACGAGCAGGCCGACAGCGTCGACGACGCGATCCGGCGCGCCACCCGGGCCCGCGACGCCGGTGAGCCCCTCTCGATCGGCCTGCTCGGCAACGCCGCCGACCTGGTCCCCCAGATGCTGAACATGAGCGCCCCGATGGACATCGTCACCGACCAGACCTCTGCGCACGACCCGCTGTCCTACCTGCCCAGCGGGGTTTCCCTCGAGGACATGCCCGCCCTCCGCGCCGAGGATCCGGCCGGCTTCACCCGCCGCGCCCGCGAGTCGATGGCCGCGCACGTCGCCGCCATGGTCGGCTTCCAGGACGCCGGCGCCGAGGTCTTCGACTACGGCAACTCCATCCGCGGCGAGGCCGAGCTGGCCGGCTATGACCGGGCTTTCGCGTTCCCCGGCTTCGTGCCCGCCTATATCCGGCCGCTGTTCTGCGAGGGCAAGGGCCCGTTCCGCTGGGCTGCCCTGTCCGGCGACCCGAAGGACATCGCGAAGACCGACCAGGCCATCCTCGACCTGTTCCCGCAGAACGAGCAGCTGGCCCGCTGGATCAGGATGGCCCGGGAGAAGGTGCACTTCCAGGGCCTGCCGGCCCGGATCTGCTGGCTCGGCTACGGCGAGCGGCACCTGGCGGGCCTGAAGTTCAACGACATGGTGAAGTCCGGCGAGGTACAGGCCCCGATCGTGCTCGGCCGCGACCACCTGGACTGCGGCTCGGTCGCCTCCCCCTACCGGGAGACCGAGTCCATGGCCGACGGCTCCGACGCGATAGCCGACTGGCCGCTGCTGAACGCGCTGGTCAACACCTCGTCCGGCGCTACCTGGGTGTCCATCCACCACGGCGGTGGCGTCGGCATCGGTCGCTCCATCCATGCGGGCCAGGTCTGCGTCGCCGACGGCACCGAGCTGGCCGGCCAGAAGCTGGAGCGCGTCCTCACCAACGACCCGGGCATGGGCGTCATCCGGCACGCCGACGCCGGCTACGAGCAGGCCTCCGCTGTCGCGGCCGAGCGCGGCGTGCGGGTACCGATGGCATGAGCTTCGCCACCCTCTGGGAAACCCTGAAACCCATAGGCAGAACGCCTGTTGGTTACCGTCGTTACACATGGACCCGGTCTGATGCCGGATGCCGCGCGTGGTTCACCGAGCAGGCCAGCCTCCGCGGCCTCGACGTGGAGACCGATCGCAACGGCAACCTGTGGGCCTGGTGGGGCGCCAAAGGACCAGGCGCCATCGTCACCGGCAGCCATCTGGATTCCGTTCCTGACGGCGGCGCCTTCGACGGCCCGCTAGGCGTCGTGTCCGCGCTGGCCGCGATCGACCTGCTCAGGCAGCGCGGTATCACCCCGGTCCGACCGGTCGCCGTCGCCGTCTTCATAGAAGAGGAAGGCGCAAGATTCGGCCTGGCCTGCCTAGGCAGCAAGCTCCTCACCGGCGCCGTAACCCCAGACCAGGCCCGCGCCCTGACCGACGCCGAAGGCATCACCTACGCCCAAGCCATGGCAGCAGCGGGCCTAGACCCCACCACCATAGGCCCCGACGAGGACCTAGAGGCCCGAGTAGCGGCCTTCATAGAGCTCCACATAGAACAAGGCCGAGCCCTAGCCGCCCCCGCCCCCGCCCCCGCCCCCGCCCCCGCCCCCACCCCCGCCCCCGCCCCCGCACCTATGGCGACCCGTGGCGCACGAACCCCCTCTGGT